>Ga0307507_10005518_pt1 | contig 20700 bp, 6 predicted proteins | sample 7_EM_MG_FD_207223 | JGI IMG/M metagenome (GOLD analysis project Ga0307507, IMG submission 207223) | Populus trichocarpa ectomycorrhiza microbial communities from riparian zone in the Pacific Northwest, United States - 7_EM | ecosystem: Host-associated > Plants > Roots > Unclassified | place...
ATGGGAAAAAAAATCTTTTTAAACCTGATGTACGTTTTATAATGGGATGGAAGCTCAATAACTTCTCAATAGCACTCCTCTAATAAAAAAAAATCCAATAACATCAAGATTAATTTTTTTGGTAACTAGAATGTGACCGACTAACCACTTTCTCTCCTCTTCAATTTTCTAGCAACCTTTTCTCAACTCTCAAATTTTAGGGATTGAAATGCAAAATAAATAAAATTTAGGATTGTAACGCAAAACACTCAAAATGTAGGCATCAAATAAAAAAGTAAAAAATATCTAGGGACCAAACTATATTTTTATGCACCCCAAGAACTGTAAAAAGAAAAAAAACTGCCTCTTTGTTCCTGTATTAAATTTGGTGTTTGTTATTTTAATTTCTTTGAAGTGACATATGAAAATCTGATTAAGTAAAATTGAGAATCAATCCAAAAGCAAAACTTATTTTGACATTGAAAACTAAATGTAGCACACAAATCAAAAAAGAATTATTTGGTTTTAAACCATGTGAAGATAACGTGGAAAGATTAAAAAAAAAAAAAAACAAATCCACAGTGCATCTGGTACTTGCTGTCCTTCGAAAGTAAACATTCAAAGTAAAAAGTAGTTTTGTTTTATAAAAGTTTGTAGTGTAATATTATATTAATTATAATCTGATACTTGCTATCCTTCAAAATGGCTATGCTTTCGAGGTTTGATATGCAGGCACCAGTGCTTGAAAGCGACTTATCAATGTAAAATTTTTATTTTTCGTATTAGTAAATCTACCGACAGTAAACATACAAAGTATTGATTTTTTATTTATTTAAAAAATTAGCAATTTAACCAAATATGAAAATGAACCATTTTAATTAGTGATGTTTCAGAAGCGTGACATTTACTAAATATCGTTATTTTCAAACACAATAAAATAATTGTTGTGATTAACAACTTAACATGTCGTATTTAAAAAACATGACATGTCATAAAATTTGAATTTCTTTCTAAATCAAAGAACATAGTTAGACACAACTCTCATCTCATTAAAAAATAACGTTAGCAACTCTCATCTCTCTAAGGAACCCATCAATCACTTGTTGGATTTTCATATGATAAACTAGAATTTAATTGATGTCATGTTTTTGAAACACAACATTTAATTAATGTACATTTCAAAACTCTCTCAATCTTGACTTCTATTTGTAGCGGTTCTAAAACACAATATTGCTTACATAACGTGTTTCAGAACCACAATATTCATTAATTATTGCAATTCTGAAATATAATATTTCAAGGAATGCTATTTTATCTAAACTTTTTGATACTTTGTTAATTTACCAAATCTTTTTACTTTCTTTGCTAATTGCACAATATATTCAAAAGTGTTGGGCATGGTCTAGCTGGAGATCATGTTTCTTTTAGATTGTTTGTGGTCACTTCTACCTTAGCTATATTATGTTTGTTGCGGGGTGCGCGCGCCGCGACGTCATTGGGCGACGACGGAGGCTCTTGTCTTGCGTCTTGTGTGAGGTGTTGTATTGGAAAGGTTTTTGGATTTAATCATAAAATTGTGATTAATATTCAGAAGTCGTCATCTAGTATTATGGTAACTAGGAACCTATAGTCTACGAGAGTCTGGGTAAGGGACTAGTTGTGAAAGGAAAAAACGCATCACCCCAGTGCACCCTACCTAGTGTAAGCTGTATTGTTGTTTGATTGTTTTTTTCTAAGTCGGGTTTCTATTCGTTGGTTTTTTCTAAGGTTCAAGGTAGGTCTCTCTTCATGAGAAAGTCTCTATCTTATTGGGTTAAATCCTAACCGTTCTAAAGTCTAAATTTTAGCATCGTATTTATTTACACCTTGTATCCTTAATACCTGAGGGTGTACTTTATCTTGTAATTTTACACCAACAAATATTAAAGTCTACATCTGGATCCTAAAATATTTGGAAAAAGGTTTTTGATATTTTGGCCAAACCCTAATGGATGATCATAAACTGGCTATGATATCCATTTTTTATATTTTTAAAACACGAGAAAGATGTAATTTTTTAATAAAAATATGCATTGAAATTTTTTAGGATTTGGCCGTATGCATAAAAATAAACTTATTTATTTTTTTGAAAATATTTCGAAGAAAACCAGGTATTTTAATACTGGATTTGTATCTTACAGTGTAAGTATACAACCCAATATTAAGCAAAATTGGTAGAAAAATATTTGAGAAAATCACAAATATTTTAAAATGCCCATTGATTTTTTTTTTGGATTTTTTTTTGTTTTTTTAAATATAATAATAATATATAATATATTATATTAAAAAATATGTGGACTGGGCCGACCTAGATAGCTGGGTCAAACTATTATATTAAAAAGTATGTGGACTGGGCCGACCTAGATAGCTGGGCCAAACTCAGTCCAGAAAAAAGAAGGGCCGAACTCGGCCCAAAACAGTTGGGCCGAACTCAGCCCAACATATTCTTCTTCCTTTTAATTTTAGGGATGGGCTAGACCCGGCCCAGCCAACTAGGCTGGGCTAAGACAGGTCCAGCCCAAAGTAGCTTACTCACTGGCACAACCCAGTGACTAAGTTGCACTAATGGTGCAACGTGAATTATAATTCAAGTTGCACTGTTTGTATGCAGTGGTAACGGAGAAGGGAGGAAGAAGAAGAAAAGAAGAGGGAGGCTTACCTGGCGTTGAGGGAGTTGGCGGCCTGATTGGTGGCGTACGGTGCGACTAGAGGTGGTGAGGCTGGCGGCTGACTCTGGTTGCAGCTAGAAGAAGAAGCAAAAGCTTGCAAAGGAGAGGGGAAGCTCGCGGTTGGAACTGTTGGAGCGGCTGAGGAGAGAGTTGCTGCCCTAGCTTCCGTTAGGAGGGACAAAAGCTTCTGGACAAGGTGGTTGCTGCTGTTGGGGTCACGGTGGCAGAGAAGAAAAGTTTTGCAGAGGAGAGAGAGAAGCGGTGCAACCACCACGTGAGATGGTTTGATGGCTTCTTGTGGTGGAGATGATGGTGGGAAGGCCGGTGATGAGGGTGGTGGTGGCTGAAGGCCACGACAGAGAGAGAAAGAAGAGAAATGAGCAATTGCAGGAAAATTGAGCGGGGAAGGTTGGTTTTTGGCCAACTTTGCGTTCGATCTTCTCCTCCCCCCGAACGTGAAATCTGCTCCTATTTATAGGGGTGGAAGAGGGTAATCTGGGAAAAAATTTTAGCCCTTGATTTGACTGGAAAGATCCAAACCGTTGGTTCAAAGTATGTACCATGAATTGCTAAATCTGACAGTCCAAGGCTGCCCGAGTTGGTTACTTTAGGTCATTCATTGGAGTAGTTTTGATGTTAATAGGCCTGAACAGACCATACTCGCGGATATAGGGATTTCACTGACCATTTTGGTGCATGTGTTGTCAATTTTGGAGGACATACGAAGCATTACATGCACCTGCAAAACAGCTACTCGGGCAGCGTTCACGGGGAAGACAATGAACAGTGACCAGGCGACGCGTCGCCTGGTCTCTTTCTATTTTTTTTTCTTTTGAATTCCAAACAAATTTAGGGTTATATTAGGGAGTTTTGTCCAACTTCAATGTAGTCCTTTATCTTTCAGTTTTGTGCAATTGAACGTCTAATTGACTTTAAACTTTTGATTTAATGCGATTAAACCCCTGATGAACTTCAATTGGAACCCCGAAGTTACGCGCCTATTGCGATTTGGTCCTTGGTCTTGGATTTATGCAATTTAACCCCTGATTGATCATTAAACTTTCAATTTCACCCCTAAATTTCATCAATTAAGCCCCTATAGTTTGACCTCTTTTGCAGATTGATCTTTGGTTGTGAATTTTATCAATTTAACCCCTAATTGACCCAAAAACTTCAATTTTCTTGTAATTTGGCCCCTGATTTCAATCAATTAACCTGGTAAAAAGTAAATTTGGTCTCCTAAAATTTCAATCTTCTAAATTAAACCCAAATTATGCCCCCAAACTTAATTTTTCACCAATTAAGCCCAAAATAAAATTAATTTGACCCATTTAAAGTATAATTAAGTCATTGCACTTAATTATATCCTTCAATTGGACCCAAATTAAATCTTAAACATAATTAAAATTTAACTTGGCCGATGATAAAATCAAATTGGCTACTAAAAATTTAATTATGTCATTGGGCTTAATTTTTATTCAAATTCATCCAATAATCATTTAATTTGACCTTGAATTTGCACTTTTTTCTCCATTTTTGGGCATAATGGGGTACAATTGGGCCTTGAATTTCTTCCAAAATTACAGCTTGGTTTTTATGTATTCGTTTTTGGAATCTTCCCCTATCTACTTGCTTCACGTCGCCAGCCTTTATTTTATTTTTTATTTTTTATTTTTATTTTGAAAAAAAATAAATTTTGGGGAATAACCCAGAATTGGGTTATGACAATGTCAATTTCCTCTCCATTTTGGAGAGGCCATTGTTGACCCCATAAAATCTTAATGTACTTAATGCTGCCTAGGAATGTGTATTTGATAATATAGGGTAAGTGATTTTATAAAAGTATGTTTCAATTGTATATTAAGATCATTTAAAAATACTTAAAAAATATTAGTTTAATAATTTTTCTGCTAAAATATATTTTAAAAACACTTTAGAAAAGTAAACATTTTATGAAATATTGTATGGTATTGAAGCATGCCTTGATATAAAACACCATTCTTGTACCCCAAATTATACTTACATACTAAAATAGTTAGGATATGTCACTCACCTCCATCATGATTCATATAAATAGCGAAGGAAGTCTTTTTTTTTCATTTTTTTTTTTAATTTTATTTTTTCTCAATTGTGTCCTAAGATTTTTTTCACAAGTTGTTTGACTTGTTTTTGAATTATCCAAGTCGATTGAGTCACTTCAAGAGACTTTCTACATGATTTGATTTTAAACCTGACCTAGATAAAAAGTCAAATCAGAAAGTGTTAAGATTGACACGACAAATCGGGTTTAATAACAATATCAAATAATTTTCTAAAACTTAGAAATTTTTTGTTACTTATAGGACAGTCTAATAAACTAATTTATTTTCTAAGAGACTTGCCAATAAATTGATTTTATGTGGTTTATTAACTTCGGCATTACCTAGCACGATTAGTCACAAGCAATTAAGATATTTACTACTTTGTTATATAAAAAATTAAATTAAAAATGAGAAAATTGTCGTCCAAAAGCCCAAAATGAGATGTAATTAGGATTACCATGCAGCATAGTTGTTTGGTAGATTAACCTAAAAAATTTAGAACTTAAAACCTAAATTAAATCGAATTTCTAGTTGAATCTGATACAAAATTGATTTAGTCAGGTTTTAAATGACTTGGTTGACCAATCAAATTTTATTCAAATTTAGTTAAGTTAACGCCAAGTAATTTTTTATTTTAAAAGAATAAAATGAAGCCATTTTAATAAATAATACTTAATATGTGGCCTATCGAAATGATGAAGTTAACCTGAGGGGTGTAACTTAACTGGTCAGACTTTGTGTTTGCTCTCCAGATGTCACCAGTTTGAGTCTCATAAACCTCAGGACCACTAGAGGCTTATATAGTCGTTAACTTCAGGGTCCGTGAGATTAGTCGAGGTACATACAAGCTGGTCCGGACACCTACATTAATATAAAAAAAATGATGAAGCTATTTTCTAGATTAAGTTTAATAACTTTGTCTTGCATTACACAAATGAAAGAAATTGTACTAGCCTGGTTATAAGGATGATACCAAGTAACTTTTTAATTGACATCCAAAAAAAAAAAAATTGAAATTGTACAAGAAGTTGTATGCTGAAAGCCATATTAGCCAGACGTAGCAATTTATTTCAAACTTTCAATGCTCTCATTTTTTGAAGGACAAACAGCACAAGAAGCACCTTTTACAGAGAGATTCAAGCAGTTGATGTGGGCTGGGGGCTCTCTTACACGTCCTTTCTCCAACAACTACAGTGTTAGATGTTGGAAAGTGTTTCAATTAGTCCGCTGCATATTTCAACTTCACAAAGTCACACTAAACAGATACAAAGTGATCATTACTGACCCTACAGCCATGGATAAAAGAATTCAGGCTCAGAGAAACACAGTATGTTTCAGTGTCTTCACTAGTTTCGGTCCACCATTTGCGCCTTTTCTCAAAGCCTGCTAGTTGGACTAATAGCCGAACTTGACTGGGAGATAAACGGAGGCGATGTTGGACTTTGAGTCTTGCAGCCAGTTCTGTGCATAATTTATGATGCTATTTCCAAGATTAACATAGTGATATTACTAACAAGTTTAAGTGTGTGTCTATATATATATAGCCAATCAGTTAACATAGTGTAAGTCATCGCATAAAAATATTTTACAAAAAAAATATAAATTTATAATTATGAGATTCATATTGCATCAAAACATTATTCCTAAATATTCTTGGTCGTACTCTATTAAGATCATGCATTAATTAGAACCATTAAGACTGATATATATTATGTTCTTTTCTTTATAAAAAGAAACATTAGTTTTATAAACTGACATGCATGATAATTTCATATGGAGAGATCAATAGTATCTATAGAAAGGCTCACGTGATAATTGTGTGAGTGATCCTTATACTTGAAATCACCAAGTTATCTTATATAGAGAATATATATTATGTTTTGATTTCAACTACATGTTGTCATAATAAAAATCAATGACTATAGTGTTGAGATCAAAGCATGATTTGAAACTAAATAAGAAGTTTCTTAGTGTAATTATTATCCATTCATCAATAATATTTTAATTTAGATATTATAGCATGAAATATGTCTACTCTGTTAAATCATGTTTGTTCTCAACACTATAGTCATTGATTATTTGAATAAAATTTAAAACTTTTTTCAAATCCCATTCCATCTTGCACAAGAATCTCACAAACAATATTATTTGAGAACATGTAGAATTTTTTTTTAATTTACATAGAGTGATGAATTATTTTTTGATCATTCAAATATGTAGAGGAGAGGATCCAATACACATCTTGAAACTAAACAAGAAGCATAAAATAATTCACAGAGAGTGGTTTAGTCAAGATATCGACCAACTGGTTTGGAGAAGAAATAAATTGAACTTAGAGCTCCTTTATCAATCTTGTCATGAATAAAATGATAATCTACTTCAACATACTTGAGCATGGAAAACAAAATTAGCCTATAAGTATGTGGCACAAAAATTGTCACGCCAAAACATAGGAGAATGAGATAAAGAGATTTCAAGCTCACTAAGTAGAGATTGAATCCAAGATAGTTCAACTACACCATCAACAAGTTTTTTATTTTCAAACTTAAAAGGAGCGAGTAATAGTTTTTTAATTGCAAGATTTTCAAGAGACCAAGTTCCTATCTAAAAAGATTGCATAACCACCAATAGACTTGCAATCATCAAGATTACCTATCCAATAACTTCAATGGGAAAACTCATGAACCAATCAAATTTATTGATTGCATAGTAAATGTCAGGCTTGGTTATTATAAGATGCTAGAGAGCACCAATAACCTATCTACACTCAGAGGAATCATCAAAAGACATGCTGGTGTTGTTGCTCAATTTCACCGAAGTGGAGGTTGGAGTAACAATAGGCTTGTAGGAACTCCTACTTGTACAAGCCAATAAGTCATAGATATATTAATTAACAAAAAGTTAAAGGGGTAGGGAAATTACTTACCTTTAGACTCAATATTGTTTACTGGGATAATGTTCAAATTAATTTTTTTCCTTGGACATAAAAACGAGTTTGGGAGTAAGAAGATGTTTTTACCAAGATTTTTTAGAGTAGCTAAATTACTTAAATGCCCTGGAAAATGGTGTAAAATTAACAAAACTATCATCCATGAGTTTTTTTTGGGTATTTTTCATCATGTTTTTTTTTTGTTAATTTCAACTTGAATTAGAGGCATTTTTGTATTTTAATAATTGTTAAATATTAAAAAAAAACCTAAGGTGGGTTGCCACTACGCCTTTTAGGTGGTGTGTGAGGGGTTGTCTGGTCACCAAACACGTCTTCCACAATGGTATTTGAAAGGTCTAGGCGCTCCCTACACGGTTGGGTTCGGTTTGGCACCGGTGATTTTTTTTTGTTTTCTACTTCTCTCTCTCCTCCTCGAATTCCATGCCATCTATTTTAAAATTTCAGATTAACCTCTTCAATTTTTTTTATCCTTGATAGTTATTTGCTCTAGCGGAAAGAGTAGTGACTATATCTTTAAACTCACTAAGTGGTCCTCAGAAGATGTATAAATTAAAAAACAGTTATAGAAAAAGTCTACCAAAAACAATTAATTCATCATTTAAGACTTAACATATTGTAAATAAACAAAGATTGTATCATCTTTCTACTTAAATTCTTGAAAAGGTATATGAAGTGTCATGGTTAAGTTTACCAAAAAGTAGGTGATAAATAGAATATAACATGAATTATTTAATTTATCATATTTAAAATATATATCATGGCAAACTTGCAATCAAAATTAAAAATCAGCATGCATACTAAACATATATTAAAGAAACATAAGATATTGAAAATAATCTTAACATGGATACTAATGTATTAGATTAAACAAAACCAAAGAAATGTATTTACTTGTTGAAGCGCTTTGAAAATTGGTGAAGCTTTGTTCTAGTCAAGGATGAATTCTTTGTTCTTAAGACTTTATTGCTCCTCACTTTGTGTAAAAGATATTTGCAATAAGTCTCTTAAAATTTAAACAGAACAACCTTGTTCAAAGAATATAACTCAAGTATCTCTTAACAAATATGAACCTAAACTCTAGATTTATTAGGAAAATCAAATTTTAAAACAAAGCTAAAAAGAGGAGAAAATACGGAAATTATAAAGCAAAAAGTGCCTCAGAACTTTGCAAAACCGTGTATAAAACTTCATTCATCTTTTTTTTATATAGTTAATTTTAGAACAAAAAATGATAAAGAATTATCACCTTTGAGTACCCATACTAAATCTAGAATTAAACTTAAACGTTTTAGCTTTAAATTTGATGTTTTTTTTGCTAAGAACTATACAAGTTTAAAGGAAATCTAATGGAAGAAAATTGATCAAATTCATATGTTGCACTGGACAAAACAATAGGCTAGAAAGAAAATAATTCTTTATGGAAAAAAAATTATTTTATAATAAACTCAAATCTAAAACCATAATAGGTTAGGAAAAAAACTTAAACCCGAGCCTATAACTTAGAGCTTAAAACCCAAAGCCTAAGCCTAAGTTTGAACCGAGCTTAGCAAGTGCGTGTAAGTTAAACTCAAACTTTTTTGCTAAGGCTCATTTATAACTATTCAACTTCCCACTATATAATGTACAAGAAAATCTCTTTTTTTTTTCCTTTCTATATGGATAGAGGGTCTTAGATTTCACAAAAACATACTCAAGAGTTCTTTGAGATTGATTTCTTATTCACTAAAAATTTGTTTTAATCATCTTAATTTTCCATGTTAATAAGTTTTTGTTGGAGAACAATTTCTAACAAAGTTTTAACTTTAAAAGTAAATCTCACTTTAAATTTAGCTTTAAATGTGTCAATTAACCATGTTTAATTAAAATAAATTCCAACAATCCCCCATATTCCAAGCATTCTTGCCAACAAAACCTTGTCACTGGGTTAGGCTAGTGTCAAGGTAAATGAGCTGGACTCAAGCTCATCCCGTGTCTGGGCTGATTCTAGCCCATGTTTATTTATAAAAAAAGAAGAAGGTTTATTGGGTCAACTGTCAGAAAAAAAAAAGGTTGGCCTTAGCCTAATCTGTGTGCGTGGGCTTAGGCTTTAAGCCCAATAGGTCCAACCCATGCTATTTACGGCGTGTTTGACAACCATGCTCTTAAGGCATTTTTATGGCTTGAATTTTAGGATACGGGCGTGTTTGGCAAACACGTCCTAAGCCTTTTTCTTTAGTTTTAATTTGTTCTTATTTTAGGGTCTAGCCAAACAGGACCTTAAAAAATTCAAAAGCTCTGAAAATAATTAGGGACCATTTTGAAATAATTTATGGGTCCCTCACATGCTTTTCAAATAGTGTTTGCTCAATATTGGACTGTAGACTTACACTATAAGATACAGATTTGATATTAAAAATACATGATTTTTCTCTGAAATTTTAAAAAACTTTCATTTTTTTTAATTTCCTTTATTTAAAAAACATAAAAATATATTTTTTTTAGAACTTTGTTTAATATCGGATCGTAGATTTGCACTATAAGATACGAAACTAGTATTAAAAGTAATGGTTTTCTCTGAAAATTCGAAACAAATCCAAAAAATTCTAAAACAATTCCTCATTTCAAAAACATAAAAAAAAATATTTTTTTCGTGAATACAACCAAATTCTGAAGTTTTTTTTTGTATATTTTCTAAAAAAACAAAATTGTATTTTATCATGCAAAATAAATATCGTAACTAGTTTATGATTATCCATTAGAATTTAACCAAAATACCAAAAATCCCATAACAATTAATTTGTTTAATTAATATTAGGAATATTAAGATTTAGTTGTATACTAATATTTTGGGGTATAAAATTATATTGTAAAGTATACCTCTAGGTATTAAAGATAGAAAAATAGAAAATAAATGTATTGCTAAAAAATGAGTTTTAAAATTGTTAGGATTTAACTTTAAAACGGTATGTGACTTCTCATAAATTGAGATATACCTTAAATCTTAGATGAGACCACCAAACAGAAACATGAATTAGATTAACAATCAATCAATAATGCAGTTTATACTAGGGATGATGTATCTTTCCCTTTCATAATTAGTCCCCTTACCCAGACTCTCACGGATCATACGTTTTCTAGTGACCATGATACTAGGTGGTGACTCCTTCTAATCATAACTTTATGATTAACCCAAAGTCTCTTCAATTCCATGAGGCAGCTCTGCCTTTTGACGTCGTGCACGTCATGACAATACTTTTCTAGTTTTTTTTTCTTATTTGAAAGGGATATTTTTTTCCTAATTTATTTTTTCCTATTCAATATTATATTAGGGTTCTTTAGTTTTTTTCTATATAAAAGGTTGTAATAGCCTTTTGACAAACAAAAAACATAGAGGAATAAAATTTAGTATTTTAATAGTCATCTTATTTTTAAGGTGTTCTTGGTTTTTAAGGGTTTTGACTTATAACAAACCCCTTATTCTTCATTTCGCCTATGTCAATTAGTATCAGAGCCCAACGACATCAGTGGTTGTTTTGCTTCGTTGTATGTTGTAGAACAACCATAGTTAAAAGAGGTTGCAAAATAGGACATGTTTATATAGAAGGGGATGAGGAGGTTTCCCCTTGAGAAAAAGATGTCCAAGAACTAGTGTGTTGTTTTTGTCTACATCAGTTGTTATCATTCAAAATCTTGGTAGTGAGATCTATGATTGGGCGGCCCATATAAAAGTGATGTGTTAAGGATTCATGATGGAGTTGTCCGCACAAAGATATTGTGTTAGGTATCCATGATGAGATGGTCGGCACAAAGGTGTTAGGAAATCACGACAGGGTGACTCACACACAAAATGATGTTCTTGATGAAAGATAATTTCTAACTGAAGACGAAACTCAAGAAAAAGTTTCTTTCAACCTAGAAAGACTGATGCAATAGTTTTTTTAGGAGAATACATATTTTTCTTAGTTAATTTTATTTCTTCCTATTTTATTTTTCTCTTCTTTGTTATGATACTTTTCTAGTTTCTTTTCTTATTTGAAGAGAATATTTTTCCTTGATTTATTTTTTTCTATTCAGTATTATTAGGATTCGATCTTTAGTTTTTTTCTCTATAAAGAATTGTAATAGTTTTTTGGCAAATGAAGATATAAAGAAATAAAATTAAGTATTTTGAGAATCTTTCTATATTAATAGTGTTCTTGGTCTTTGGGAGTTTTGACTTATAACAAAACCTTTATTTTTCGCTTCTCCTGCATCAAAATATATATCAATTCTTTTTCATATGCATGTATTATTTACCTATACACAAATTAATTCAAGAAACCCCACAAACATGTAAACTAACATCACATAAACCCTACTAATTCAAATAACTTAGTGTGAAAAAAAGACCTAAAACAACATCAAACATCAATTAGAAAAGAAATAAGAAAACTTACTCAAGATGACCAATTTGTAAGCTAGGGTTTGAAGAGAAATTTATAGCAAAAGGAAGGGAAATAACATTCAAGGAAAGGGGAAAATTTTGAGTATATATATGGCTTTTTGGGCCAATACTAATATAAATGTATGTGCCAACAACTAAAATAATTTATGGACTCACAAATTTATACTCAAACATATTAATTAACTATGTTCTATTAAAACAAATTCTAACAGATCTATTCAAGTTTGTAACTGTAAGTTTGAAAAGCTAGGGCTGCCATTGGTACGGAAGATGAACGAATTGCAGGAAAAGGGTTTGTTGATTGAGAAGAAACAGTGCTATCAGAGGAAGTCATGACAGTGGTAACGTGTGTTTTTTTTTTTTTTTTTAAATAAGGATTCACTTATACCAACTTAAATTATAATGGATTCTTAATATCGATAGATATCCGTATATCACTTATATACAATATAATGAACCACTAGAGGAACGGATATAGAATAAGTATATAGGACACAATTTACATCTTTAAAAGGATTTTCTAATAATTATGAGATACAGACTTGAATAGATAATATAGGCTTTTTATAACTAAGAGCCGAAATATCTACCTACGACACTAGTTATCGAACAAGATCTTAAGGAATTAAGTTATAGGAGAAGGCTTAATTATGCATGCATGTGAATATAAAATTTGTTTTGGAGTTTGGGATTAACTAGAGTGTTTTTATTCTCGAGGAAGTACAACAAAAGAACTCTTTGAATTAATGGAAAAAAGTGATTCCATTACTAATTATCAACTTGCAAGGTGCTTGCAACTTCTTAGGAATGCAATGTCTATAGTGTTTTTCCTTCATGTCTATAAGGCTATGATATTAAATTTTTGAAAGGGTACTGGACAGTAACGAAGAAATCCATTATAATTAAGCATTTTATGGCATCGATCAGCCGAATTTTTTCAATTAATCGAGCTTATCAATAAGATTCTGAGAAAAAAGAAGAAAAGAAACTGACTAGATAGAGGAAGAGATATATAAGCTTTCTGAACAACTCTATTTTATTCATTATCATAAATCAGCAGGAAGCCAAATCCACCCTCACCAAGATGGGACTTTCCAAGGCTTTTGAACAATAATGTCACTAGCTCCCTCTAGTTTCCAACTCTTCATGTAAAATCAGCAATTAGATTCTTAGAAACAGTATTGCAATAAAGTTCAGTAGAATGTAACGGAAGAAGGGAAAAAGCTTGCAGACACGATCAAATTGCTCAGTTAATTAACTAATTATGCATTTCTTGAGAAATGTTAGACATAAGAGGATAATAAACGTCTCTGCTAGCGAAATAAACATAGAATATCTAGAAAATACATGGGTATTATATTAGCTAGCTAGATCAGATTTCCACATTAGAGTACCTTAGTAGTAGATAGGTTATGAAGTAATTAAACTTGTTAAAGTACTTGACAAACATCTAATTAACCTTAAACTCTTTCTCCTACAATAACTACGTACGTACTAATTAAAAACTAAAACAACATGAGAACTAGCAGCTCCTCTTCTTAGTAAGGGGTAGGGACACCAGCATTAGCTGAAGAAAAAAACCCATCTTTCATCAGAACATCTTCTCCTTCCTACACAAACCCAAATTGAGTGTGGAACGTAAGTGTCTCTCTATGTACAAATCTGTGTGCAAGAAGATGCATTGTACAATACTGCAATAGATAATCTAGGAGCGTGCATAGGTTACCTGTTGGCGCACGTTAGTCTTCTTCACCATCTGATCTGGCATGAGACCAAAGTGAATATGTGGGAAGTGGGCCCACTGACATAATAAGACAAAATAAGATCAGTCAAATGGACCCACATACTGCATAAGCTTATAGATACTATAAAAAAAAAAGGAATTAAAGGGTAACCTAATTTTCTTTCCATGGAAAAGAAAAACCCTAATTTGGTAAAGTAACTAGAAGCCCTGAAGAAAAATTCATGGATCTTACATTCTTAGCAGCAGCACTGAATGCTTCTCTGTGACTTATATCAGGATTTCCAGCTTTGATGCGTTGGATCTCGTCCCTGCATATTGTTGGTCCATTTACATTTGCTTCAAATTTAGCAACTTCATAAATAATAATGCAAGAAAAATATATGTATATATATATATAGTTGTTACTCACTTAATGAATCGATTGTATGCAGAGGGGACTCTCTGTCTCTTCTCTGGAGCTGGACATTATAACCAGACAGGCCACAAACACAACAGAGACACATTAAAATCACTTTGCTAGCTTTTAAGTTTTGCTTCTTGTTTTTTTTTTTTCCCTTTTTATTTCCTCAAATTCTTCTACAGTCAATTCACATTTCTATCTCTCACTCTCACTTCTACATCAAAGATTCCTGGCTAGCTTCCCGGCAGAAGCAATATTGTACAATCATTCTTTACTGGCATCTAGGTTTTCGGGGGACTGCATTCATTTTATGCTGTCTTTACCTATCTATTTAAATGTTCTTTTGCTAACTAAACGACCAAATTAAACTATAGCCAGCAAATGTTTTGTTTGGTACTGGTTAGATTAATTGCTAGAGCAAAGGGGGAAAAAATCAAACAAAGTGGGGAAATTATCAAGGAAAAAAGAGATTGATTTTGAAAGAAACTTAATTAGCAGCTTGATCAAGCAAGAGAGAGTAAGAAGTAAAAACCTCTCGATTTGAAAGAAGAGTAAAATCTGTTGATTCATTTCCTAAACACAGCTTGTCTATGATGACTTCTTGGTTTGGTACGTAGGTGATTTTGAACAGTGCTCAAGATGTGATCAATCCTAGGCAGTACTACTAGTAGCTATATATTAGAGTTCTTTTCTGTGGATAGAGAAAGGACCTGAAAGTTAATACTAAAACAGGACTCCTGCCACAAAAAACGAAAAAAGAAAAAAAGAAAAAGAAAGAAAGGTGGTTAAAATGGCAGGCGAGACTGTATTTGGTTTTTAATTAATATGAGAAATGAATTAGTTCCTTTCTCCCTTACAACACCTGCAGATCAAAAGATCTTCAAGACGGTTGCAAGTGAGCCAAAAAGGCAATGGTTATGATTCTTTTACCATTATCTTTGCTTGATTCTCTAAGAGAATGCTATTATTGGACATTTAAAAGTGCTAGCAAGGCATTTTCAACAGAGATTCTTGAGTCGATAAAGAAGGGAAAATGCATGAATCTCTCACATCCGGTGATAAAAAGGACTCCGTTTTTTCAAGAGAATATTTCCAGAGTGAAACAATATTTCCCTCCAAATTAAAAATAGTGAAAAACATCTTGCATTTCAACCTAAACTAGCAAAGAGAGATTCTTGATAGAATAAAAGAAGGGAAAATATTATTATTAAAAAAAGAAGGGGAAATAACCACAATGTGATGATTCTCACGTACGTCTGTTGATAACGGGTGGCCTAGGAAGCTCATGATCAGCCATTCCTCGAACCGGAACGCTAAAATCATTCACATTGGTTTGATTGATCAAGAAGTTTGGAGTTGGGTTTGGGATCTCATCCTGAAAAATATTAATTAAATCATCATGACAAATTACTGCAGGAGAATTCTACGAAATCAAAACCACACAAACGTCAAGCTGTAGGGGTTAAAGAAAAGTCTTGTCATTACAAACCAGGAGATTATGAGAAGGAGAGAAGAAACTGTGACCCAAGTGAAACTGATTAGCAGATGGCAAAAGCAACCCACGCATGTTGACAGGGAGCAGATTGGTGCAGTGACCACATCGAACAGTAACAGTCTTGAATAAGCTTGTGCAAGGAACACTCACCTACCATGAAGCCAAGAACCCCAACATGATCAAAGAAACGAATAATTAATAAATACCAAAAGGAAGAAAGAATAGCTATATTGTCGAAGAAAGTAGAAGCATAAGGGAAAGAGAGTGGTTAAATATGACAACAAAGCAGATGATTAGTGGTAATGGTACCGCAAGGACGGTGTCACAAATGTTGCAATGGACATAACAGAGCTGCTCGGAGGAAGGGAGGAGGTCCAAAGACAAGGTTGAAGAGCTGGACATGGCTTTTAATTACTTTTTCTAAGGCTTATAAGAAAAAACTCTGATTGGTAATTGCTCTCTATATCTGAGGTGACTGATTGGTGATTGATTGATAGATTGACAGCTTAACTACCACCTTGGATCTGCCTTTTCCTTTGGTTATTATGAGAGAGTTGTGAAAGAAAGGTGATTCATTTTGGTCCAGTAAAAATAATAAGAGAACAGAAAACACAGGAAACCCTTCTCTTCCTTCCGTTTATTGGTGTTGTTTATAGGTCACATGCATGCATGTACTATATGATGTATCTACATGTAACTCGCTCATATGGTATGCCCATGAATGCATGTGGATGTCGCATATAATTAACATCATAGAAATACCATTGTGTTCATAGGAAAATTACATGTGTGGTTTGCATTCCCAATGCATGTAAGAGAAGGAGAGAGGGAGAGAGAGGCGGCAGATGTGGGGGAGAGGAGCCAGAAAGGGACGTGTGCATGGGGTGATATAGCTTTCACTCACTCACCTGTTGTTTTCAGTAGTTAAGAGGGTGTGTTGTATAGTGTCCTTTTGTGGTGAGATTCGAAACCCGAAAGCCCTTTTCTTGGCCTCAATTTCCGAACCCAAACCCTAAGACCTCCTTGTATCTCCCGGACAATAAGACCTTAAGCGATAACCCTCATGCTCCCAGCCTCCGTCTCCTTAGGGCTATAAATAAGTTCGTATATATACACACACATTTACAATATTTACACTTACACATAGAGCCAGATGGGTTTGATTGCAGTTATCATATCATAATCATGACATTTTTACTTTTACTTTGGACACAATTATTAAATGCAAGATTACTTTTGTTGATTTGACCTCTCAATCTCTTTTGTCTTGCACACAAACAAACAGATAGGTATTTAAGTCAGTAAAAACAATCAAAGTGCCATACCTCACTTTCTACCTCTGTCCTTTTTTTTTCCTGTAATATATATATATATTTGGCTTATTTGAGCTAATTTTGTTAGAATCTTTCCCACGGTTTCCTCTCGTAGGGTTTCCTTTGCGAATTTGCAAAGCTTCCCTGACTTGGTTGGAAAAAGATAGTTGTCCGATTGATTTTCTTACTGATTGCTTTCCCTTCCATTCAAAAGTCTTAAAGAACTATCACCATCCATATTCATCTAAGCCTTTTAGACTTGCTCTTCCCTCAAAAAGTGAACTGAAGGTTAATATTTAATTACATTCACTAACTAATTAATGAAGCGGAATGGGTTCAGTACTGTAATTCGGATGCTTTATAATAAATGGGATTCTAATGAGTAAAAGGCTTGTTGGCCTTTCACACACCATCATAATAACTCATTCAGAATCTCATCCATATCCATTTAACACGCATGTTGAAAGGGAAATATGACTGAGAATCTGAAACAGATACTTAATGCTTGACGGCCAGAATAAATTGAACAGGAGAAGCAAATTAGTAAAAGAAAAAGAAAAGGAAAAAGAAAAAGAAAAGGAGTAAAGGTTAATTAATTGCTTGAATCCAGTGAAGTAATAAATAAATTAAAAAAAAAAAACCTACATTTTCCTTGGTTAGCGATTGTTTTGATTTCAAAGAATCTGGTTTACACATAAGATGTCCCTACATGCAGACTCGAAAACTTAAATTGAGTTATATGTTGAAAAACGATATAATATTAGAGATGATGAAGGCAGCATCATTAGATTTAGTCAATACTATTTTTCACTTCCACAGCTAATCATCGAGTTAAATCATTTTTATCCGTATAAGTTATTTTAACCGTCAACAAGTTCCACAGTTATCGAATTAAACAACGACTATTTAACGCTAATAATTATTAAATTAAACAAAGCTCGCTCTAATTGTCATTGGGTCACCTCACCGAAGTTCTCCAAAGAAGTCTTGACAAAATATAATACTATGTGTTTATCGTTCTTTCTTACAACAAAACAGTCACAAACAAACAAAAACTTTCATGTGTTGATCACATATGATAAGGAGTACTGAAAATAAACTTATATAGATGTGAAACCACTAAGGTACATAGTGGCTAAAAACGTTTGCCGGGTCGAATTTCTGCAAATGTCTATATTATTATTATTAAGGAAAGAGACCCTGTATACAAAGACTATCTCTCAATTATTCTAACTATTATTACTTGCTATGAAAGCGAGCAAAACGTATAACCAAAAAGTAGAAGGTGCGTGAAAAACTATCTTTATCTATGATTTTAAGCTATAAGGTAAGATATTAAAATATAATTTATATTTTTTTATAACATATTTTCTCAAGTGAGGGCCACTTGAATTTAAAACACGCACAGACACACATAATTAAAAAAAAATGATGATGATGAGATTCGAATTCATTACCGTTTGGTTATTAAGACTCTGATAATATGTCATAGAACCATCTCAATCTAAAAGTTTAAGTTGTTATGTGAGGTCCTAATAAAAGTTTTGTATTATTCTCTAGTACATCACCTCACGCGAAAACCTTTTGAGTTAGAAATTTGTACAGATTCACACTACCTTGTGCTTAATTTTTTTTGGAAGAAATCGATATATTGACAGGGCTAACCAGAAGGTAGCCAAAAACAAAATACACAGAAGAAAAACAGAAAAGAAAAGAGAATCACAAAAACAGAAAGCAAACACAAAAAAAAAGAGAAAATAAAAGCCAACATATACATAACAAAAAAAGATCATCAGGATTGAAGAAGCTGATACGCCATGCTTACAGCCTTGATTTTGTGTTAGACCAATCTATAATACCTTCAGGCCCTATACTTAAAGCAGTGTTAGTAATTATGAAGAACTTATATGTAGATTATTAATTATAATGAGAGAAGTGAGATTTGAACTTGTAACCACTTGGTCAACAAGGCTGATACCATATCAAAGAACAATCTCAATCTAAAAACTTAAACTTTTATGTGGGGTCCTAAGATATAATTTATATTATTCTATAACACATTCTCATAAGTGAAAGCATTTTGAGTTTGAAACTTTTACAGGTTCACATTGTCTTTTGCTTAATTTTATTAATTAGAATAAGGAACGTGAGATTCGAACTCATGACTATTTAGTTAATAAGGTTCTGATACCATATCAAATAATCATTTTAACCTAAAACTTAATGCGGTTAGATGCAGTGGTTATTAAAGTTCAAAGTCTTTATCTTAGTTGATATAAGCTGCTATTAAAATCCATGAACATCTAATAAACCTGGGTTATTTGTAAAAACTGAATCCTACTGTACCCAATTGACCAAAACAATAATCGATGAAGAACAATCATGTAATCAAGAATCACAACAATGCACCAGGCCTTGCGATTTGACGAAAGAAGACAAACCTTGTATTTGAAAGCAGAAAATTGACGAAGAAAGAAAGCAAGATGAGGCAGCAGAGAACCCAAAATTATTTTTCTAACTCACTCGAAACAACAGGTGCATATAAGTTAATTGATAGGTAGACGTCATTGCCGGCTTTAAGGATAGTCGATTGTAAAACTAGTGGATCCCTAACACTACACCAAAAAAAGCAGTAAAACAATCTTTGAATCGGTTCAATGGAAAGAAAGAAAAAAAAAACCCATCGAATGCCCTAGTTATAATGAGATGAATTTGGTTTATAGGGAAAGGAATTCCTTATCTGAAATCCTAAAAGTGTTACAATTCTTGGAACAATGGCCAACCAGAATCCCAGTACTGCTGGGATGAAATTAACAAGCAACATTAATAATAAATGGGAAGAGGCGACGGAAGCAGTAGGAGACAAAGCTTGCCTCCAATCTTTTACAATTCAATACAGTCACACAGCAATACGAAAGCGGACACAGCCCGTTCATTAATATTAAGGCCAAAGACATTAAATCTTTTCAGAAAGGCATTAGTGGTGAAGAAACTCGAGAACTCACTTTTGCGTGGAAGAGAAACAATTAATTGTTGAGAAAAACAAATTCACAAATATTCGAGCTGGTTGGCTGTTCATTTGGACTGTGCATAACTGTTTTTGTGACGTATAGACAATACTGGAATTAATTGTGAATAGTTAATATAACTATTTATGTGCTGCTTCTATTTTCACAATTAATTGTGGGTTGGATTAGTGGAATATTTTTTAATTTGGTCATCAATTTTTATTTATTTCATAATTTTATGCTTGATTTTTTTGGGTTTTTCAGTGGATTTTTTTTTAAAATTCATTTATTTTAGATACAAATGTTTTTATAAGATTTTAAAACTTGATTGTGGATTAATTTAATGAGATATGTTTACATTTGAAATGATAGGAACAAAAAAAAAATTAAAATAAAAAACAAGAAAATGTTGATTGCCAATCTCAAAGCGCATGGAAAAGTTATAATTAGTCCCCATATATATTTTTCATTGACTTTGTTTTAGATTCTTTTAGTTTTTTAAATTTCTTTTAGATCTAAAATCTTTTCTTTGTTTATTTTTCAATCTATGATTTTGAGTAAAGAGAAAAAAAACTCATTGGAAAACAATTAAAGAAAAA
>Ga0307507_10005519_pt1 | contig 20699 bp, 20 predicted proteins | sample 7_EM_MG_FD_207223 | JGI IMG/M metagenome (GOLD analysis project Ga0307507, IMG submission 207223) | Populus trichocarpa ectomycorrhiza microbial communities from riparian zone in the Pacific Northwest, United States - 7_EM | ecosystem: Host-associated > Plants > Roots > Unclassified | place...
GGGGCAAACAGTAGAAGGGTGTCCCGTAAGCAAGGCAGGGTGTGCGTTTGAGTAGAATGTAGGGGGGGGGTGGTAAAGGGCGAGGAGCTTTGACCCAAATCCCACACACTTTTTTCTTTTTTTTTTATATCATGTGCTTTGTATTATTAAACTACTGGGAACAAAGACTACGTGCAGCGCTAGCTATGGTAAAGGAAAATCCCCATCCCCACTTATCCACCCAGCGCCAGGGAAACAGCCATCAACCCAAGTCTCTCTGGTATGAGACCAACCGCACACCAGCCGCGCAAAATAGGAAATCAAATCCCGACTGAAGGGGCGGAACAAGAAAATCAAATAAATACACCGGGAGGAATCAACAGGAAAACCCTTGCCGAAGACACCATCAACAACACAATAAAAATAAATTGTTATAACCACTATGAAACCCAAAGTAACCGACAATGAAAGAAGAACAATGGGGGCGCGGGAGCCACTAAAACCGTTGCGGCGTTGCAAGCATTACTCAGAACCCAAGGCGTTGACATCCGCCACCGAGGCAGTGCAATACGACGACTGAGCGTAACTGAGGGGTGCGACCGTGGAGAAGTCGCAAGGTGAAGCGAAGGGGCAGTAGGGTGCCAGCCGAGTGAGTGGATGGTAGCTGTAACCGAGCAACGGGACGAGACCTGAAGGGGGAGAGGAGGGGTAGACCCAATAACTGTGGAAACTATCTGTAACCGTGTGCGTGTCTGACTAGGCAGCCTCTAACGGAAGTGAAGAGAACGGAGAAATCGACCGTAGCCTGTTGAAAGGTTTTCTCCTACTGCGAACTGTAGTCCCTGCCGTCTGTAACATGGGCGAAAGGGTGTTGCCAACCGTGCAAACGCTAAGCGAGGCAGCGAAGCGCGAGCGAAAAGAGGGGGTGATAGAGCCAAACGACCCCTAGAAACAAGGACGCCAGGGCCCAAGGACATGATGAGGGAAGTAAGGCGGTAGGGGGAGGGTGCAGCTCACGGAGAGTGCGGGTGCAGCTCACTGAGAGTGCGGTCGTGGTTGATGTTGACAATGAATTCTCATGGTGTTGAGATTTCAATCGCCGGGTGTGTAGAGGAGATGGTTCGTGCCCAAATCCCACACCCCGAGGGTGCCCTTATATAGGGGTTCTTCCCTCAACCCTAACCCTGCATGCCTCATTGTCTTGTGTCACACGACTCATGACTCATAGTGAGTCATAGTTTGAAATCTCTCAGCTGACTCGTGCGAGTCAGCTGCGCCGTATCTCACCACCAATCAGAACTCATAAGACAAGTCGTGCGCCCCAAAGAGGTCACATGCGCAAAATACATAAACCACATGACCACAAACGTAAGTCATGTCATTAAACAACAATTAACAATAAACCAATAATACCCTATGGCGTCGTCATGTGAAAACCTATGAGTCAACTGATCTGATAGCGTAAATAATAACAAACCAATGACTAATAACTCCTAGTTATGTGAAAGTCTGCCTTGCTTAGTCACCATTTGTGGCACTGAGAAAACCGCTTGGTGAGAGTGTTCTGAAAGGTCATGATTCAAAGCTAAAAATAACCTTTAGTCTGACAATACTACCAGTAAGGTTGATTGAGTATTAACTTGAAATACCTTGTAAAGAGTATGTTAAAGATGCCTGTCAGGCTGAAACAGTATTGAAACAGATGGGGTGTAGTTGAAGGAGGAGACTTTTGTCTAATACAAATATCGGTGGTTTAATCTTCAGTGGGGGTAGGGATATGAAAAGGCAGTAAAGGAATGATTGTATAATAGACAAACTATCCTTAATTTTTGGTTTTGTTTCCTTTTTCTTCATCATGATTAGTATGACTTATGTTTGTTTTTATAACAACCCTAGGATAGGCAGCTAGCATCAGCAAAATGTAAAAACCAGTTCTGGTCCACCAAGAGAGGTTATGGTCCCCTTGGTCGTCCTGGTCCACCCTGATCCACCCTCGTCCACATTTTTGGTAAAATTTCAAAAAGTGTGGATCAGAATGGATCTGAGTGGACCATGCTCCGACATTTTCCTGATACTACAACTGACCATCTGATAAGCCCAAATGGTACTAGTAGATATTTTTTATCCTCAATACTTTAATTATTATAATATAGCCATGGGGTCACACTTTCTGTATTTTTTTTTCCCAATTTATCGTACTGATACTCTGGTAGTACTAGTATATATACTCTATCAATCTTATCTCCATCATCCACAATTCAAACCAGAGACTATGTTACTATTTTCTACTCTAGTTCCAGTAATATACTTTCTACTAGTACTTCTCAAGTGACTCCAAAAAATAAACAATATCATATACACTTATATGAAATTTAGTTCAAATAAGAGTAATAGTCCTAATAGGCCTTTCATTAGCTGGAATGCACTACCAAAATGGCTACTATTTTACTCTTGCCATTTTCTACCATCTAGGCATATGTCCTCTAACAAATTACAAGCAATTAATAATCTATTAATAAACAACTGTTGTCAGATATCTAAAAAATCTTACTGTAATGCAATTCATTCAAAACTGAATAATAGTAGCTCACTTAGTACTATAATATACCAAATCATGGCCAAATCAGATACCCTAAGTGCACTGACCTTTGGCCATATCCATATTTCACTTCCCATCTTTATCATGATAGTTATCTATCTCTACTCCTTAGAGCCTTATTAAAATTTATACAGTTTAACTATCAAACTCACCTTTTTCTTCATGATTTCTGTACACTTTGAGCCTAGATACTTGCTAACTAATATTTCCTATATTATATCTACCCATAGGAGATTCCCTACATATACTTTGCAAATACTCTGGCATGCTCATTTACTCTGGTTTGGTCTCTTTTCTTTCTTAATGCTTTAGAATAGTTTTTCTCTTTTTTTTCTGGTATTCTTTAGTGGGAGATTTTCTTTTTTTACTTTTCTGGCATGAACTAGATCTCTTATATTTTCTCAATTGAAATCATCTTGTCTGGTCCAATTTGGTTAAGAATTGATTGAGTTGTTGACTTTTTTAAATGTGATTGCCATAGTTGCCATGTGTGTCACTTCCTGGTAATGTGTCACTTCCCGGTGGGTTACGTTAGTACATTTTCCAAACACCCGTCCGAGGTCAATCGTCTCTGGCATCTAGTATCACATCCAAGCTCAGTCTAACATGAAGGTATGCCATAACATCGCCCATAGCGGGGTCCATGGATACACTCGTCACTAGTCCGATAAGCCGTCTCATAATCTTAGTTCCAATATGAGGCCTGCCTGTCACAAATATTCGCGTACCGGGGGACTTTGAAAGGATTTAATTCAGTGAATCGAGGATCCTGACTCGCTGCACTCCAGTTCATTCATCTAAAGCGCCAATACACATAAACATTGGATGTGAGAACATGATTTGTTGCAGCATCCTCACAATATCAGTGAGCTGCGGTCTGCGCCCACCAGTGACCCATTTCAGTTCTTGCAAGGCTTGTCATATTCCCTCCGGAATCCTTTCCATTCCACCGACGATCTGCTTCAGCAGGGAACCCAGCACACTCGCTGCAGACTGCTCCCTTCGGGCTGCGAAGTGGAAGTAAAAACAGCTGAGGGCGGTGTTCTGTCCTATGTTCGGATTGCACAGCCTGTCCACTACTAGCGAACTGTCATGCCATTTTTAGAATACGCCCACTGTACTTTCTCCATGGGGGATAGGCCTTGATACCTGATAAATGTCTTACCTGCCGCCGATCTCCATGGCAAAACATAACTGCCTTATTACCTTCATCCTCCCCTTCCAAATTGCACCTTCTCCTGAATTCCTCCCTTGTTATCAGCTATTCCCGACATCATTGACACGGCTCTCCTAGATGTCCCAGTTCCGTAAGCCAAGATTCATCCACGATAGCCCAGTCAGGAGCTGAGAATAATCATAATCATCCTGATTGTTAGGGTTGACCCCTGTCTGTCAGAATAAGATTTTCACCACTTCCTCATGTCCATTCCGAGAATCCCATGCAAGCGGTGTGCACCCAAAAGGTCCTTCATTGGTGTCATAACTTTCCGTCTTAATTACAGCAGTTACTACTTCTCCAATTCCGAAGGGTGATCTGAGCTGTAGTCCACTAAACCGGAATCTGGTACCCAAATCTTCCAGACTTATACACTTCGCTTGTTCTAGAAATTATTTGGCAGACATGTTGCTACCATATTCCTGAAGCAACCGCAGGGTGAGTGATCTGGAGTAATCAGAGAGCCCCCTCCCTGTATGGACCCCCCAGCATAGTGAATAATATCCTGGGAAGGGTGTGTCAAGGATGTGGGGAGGAGAAACCGGGGAAAGGGCCTTGATCTGTTAGGAATTCGGATAGATCAAGCAGATATCGGCCATTGCCGGGTAAGGTCCACCGGGGGTGTGGTGACGAGCGGAAAGATACTCCTTAAGAGTAAACGGATAAGTGGCACACTCAATTCCTCCTTATGGAGCGCAATAAGCCCTTGACAACAGCTCATTAATGTAGAAGTTGAAGGGATGTTGTCGGCATTGAAATCCATGGAACCTAGCCCGACTACTAGGGGGTGGTAACTTGGACTCAGTAGTATGCTGGGGAGGTTTCAAGCTGTGATTGACACTGAAGGGGGACCAACAGCATATTAGCTTGTATATAGTACGGGATTAGGACTTTGGATCTGAGATAGAGGCCTTCAGTATGACCTTGCTATGTTCTGCCATTCAGCAATGCAATTATTAGAGGAAACAAAACCCACTGAATGTCACCGTAATCACAAGATATCACTCGATAGAACTCAAGCAGGAAGTGCACCCGACTTTTGTCACTCTGCGACCGTGGTCGCTAGATATCACTCGACCCTCCTAATATCGTTGGATAGTGGCCTATAGGGCATGGGGTTATGCAGTCGGGCGGATGGATGGACATGCAGGATTGCGGTCATGCAGGATTGCGGCTATGCGGCTAGGAGACGGACGAGTATAGGGCATGTAGTTTTGTAGTTTCTGACGGTTCAGCACCTAGCAGAGGCTTTGTTGTTTTCACACCCTATACCGATAGGCATAGGGTATTGGTTCCATGGTTTCTTTCACACCCTATGCCTTACGCATATGGGAGTTTGCGCATTGTTGAGGCTCAAGTTCTATGGATCACGGAGGATGATGGGATGGTTCTAGAGTGCTGGAGATCAGGTTTTGTCAGCAGCATTTGTTTCCTTAGAGTTCGTTTAGTTTCGGGAGTGTTTGGTTGCTATCACTTAGACGGAAATATAAAGTTATATCTCCTAGCCTGTCCTTAGCTAGTTTAGCGAACGAGAGTCGGAGAGAGTATCGATCCTTCATCCTCCGCATTGCCACTCAGAGCCTATCGTGATAGCACTTTTGTTCGCCCCTTCTTTTGTGCTTTCTTCAGGCTCGAACAACTATGTGTTAGTTCCTACTTAGTTATTATATAAGCACCCTGCTCAATACGGAAGTCTGCTAGACTTTTGCTTACTTCGGAGTTCTTCTTTCTCTTACTTCGTTTTTTTTCCATCGGTGTCTAAGTACCGCCATTGTATCTCTTTTTTCTTTTCTCTTCTGTTCTTCCTTAGTCTCAGCATGGGATTTGGTGTTTGTCCGTTTGCATTTTGCAAATTTGCGGGGTTCTGCTTTGTTTTTCACTTTCACCTTTTCCCTCTTTCCTTGTTTATACCTCTTATAATCTATCTACGAAACAGGAGAGGAAACTGTTTTGTTTTTATACTCGCGCAGTGTACAGTACCGTACAGTATTAGTTCACGACTCTCGTTTTTTTTTTTTGTTTTCTTTCAGCATCACACTGCAGAAAAAGAAAGAAATACCGTAGATTCTGTAAACTCGCTAGTGCCACCACTGGCACTCTGACTCATGGGGAAGAATCTTCTACATCATCTTTTTTTTAGCATCCATTATCAGGGCCCCTCACTAGGCGTCCACAGCTTTTTTTCGAATATGGGTGTCTAGGAAATCACCCTCACGACCACGAGACTAATTACAGATAGTAGACAATGAGTCATGTATTTCTGATACGGTTATGATACAACAAAAATATAAAAACAAATGAACCGATGGGCGCCATAGCCATTAAGATCAAATAAATTTGACCTTCCTCAGGATCCCTCCTCCACCGGAACCTCCCTTCGCTGATGTTGTCCTCCTCCGTCCTCCCTGAGAAACACCTACCAGCCAACGAAAAGAGAAACCTAAGGATTTAACAGCAAAATAAAACTAGAATAAAGAGATAAAAGGGAAATTAGTAAAGATCCAACGCTAAAATTTTAAGCGATCACGATCAAGAATAAAGCGAACCGTGAGAGGAAAGCAGGTATAGAGAGAAAAGAGTCAGCAAGGAAAGTATATTGTAATAGGGCTCCAGGATTCCAGAACAGAAATCATCCTATAAAAGTTAACCAAATTAGTAAATAGAAACCGTACTCCAGGTATGAAAAGGATTTTTGAGTTTAGCCTAGAGAGACAAAAGCAGGAATTACCTATATCTACATCATCATCCGATACCTCCGTAGGGCAAACTCAGACAGTCCATCAAAGCTGAACACGACATCTTCAGCACCGCCCTGGTGTTGATCAAAGATATACCTATATGGGATCCCAGCGGTGATTTCACGTTGCCAAAAGAGTCAATGTTGAAATTGTCGACACAGGTCGGGACGCAGACGGAGGTCTGTCTGGATTCGGGGCCGCCGGACCCAGTCATGCTCCAACATTCAATGCCTAATGCAAGCGGGTTCTTGGCTACGAAGACGAGAATCACGAATCGTGTTCTACCGGCAGAGTTGATGAGCCGCCACTGGGCGTCCAGGCGAAGGAAATCTTCTCCTCCTGCATACCCAACTTCAATCATCACTGAAGGCCACACACTCCTTCCCACCCGAGTCCTTGGTCCAAAGCTCTCATCTCCTTCCTTGCTACGGACCCCTGGAACCTGCAATAGTGTTGCACCAAACCCTTCAACCGACCGGCGACTATGCCCAGGAGTAGAAGCGATCTTGTCAATAATCTCGTAGTAGAGGCTAATGCCGACCCTGGAGTGTTCTCGCCCAGGATTTATGCGTATGATTGCTGCATCTAATGCATTCTCGAATGTCAAGCGTACCACATTCCTTAGCTGGACTCTGTAATTCTCGCTCGATCACGTTAAACCCACGATCGATAACTAAGAAATATTGATCTGCGGACCCGGAATCGAAAGTCTTCTCAACTATCCCCGCAAGCTTTCGAGCTGATTCATATTCGAACTTGCTCTCGTCAGGGATTAACGCAGCTTGCATCTCAAACTAGTAGTTCCTCCACCCGCCGCACCGACCCCACCACCTCCGTTGATTAAACCGTGTGCATTTTCATATAAGTTATTAAGCAGAGACATGAGATACCGGTAGTGTGAATGCCGATATGTCGGTGAGGGAATTGATTCTTAATCAGGCCTGCCTTTCAGGTGTGGAAGCCTGGGTATCCTGTTCAAATCGCTCCCAATCTTGCGTACTGGCCTTCTCGAAATAGCAGAGGATATGATTGAAGTCGCTTCGGAGGTTCTTGTCCCATTGCTTGAAAAATCTATCCGGATTCGCAAGCATTGTGGCTCGTTTATTAATCATCTTGACCATTCTTTCGGATTCTGAAATCATTAGTAAACATACAAGAGCTGCTGAAGAGAGGAGTAAATACTAATATGAGGTTGGGCAGCATCATGAGGGATTCCATAAAGCTCATAAAACAGACCAGTGTCCTGAATATGACCATGTGTTTCTCCCGGGTTATCGTGACTTCGAAATAATTGAACTCCTCCCGAATTTTCTGTAACGTAGCATCTCGATCAATTCTAGAGTCACTTCTAGTAGCCGATTGCCTCTGTGTCTTGGCCGCTCTCTTCAATTTCTACTGACCGGTTATGCCCGCAGCCCGGAGCGATGCCTTTAGGCGTTTGAGTTGAGATTCCGGCATCGTTCGTAAAGTGAAGAAAAGGTTTTAGAGATGAAATTTTAGGGAAATAATTTAGCGAGGATCTCGCCAAGACCTTGAAATCCTCGATTCGCCAGGTAGCGGGTCTTTTTTCCCAAGTGTTCCCTCTAAGGGCCCGCTTACCTATAGACGGCCGTCAAGCAACCAGAGACAGTGCCGACCATAAAAGAAGATCGGTTCGATAAATGGGCTTTAAGCTATATGCTAGACAGTATATTAGTTAAACATGCAATTATTCTGTTTTCTTTACACACCTTCAACTGTCTCTCTATTTCTAAAAACTAAGTTTGTAATAAGTGGTTGGCCAGACGGTGGCGTCTCAAGCGTTATCTAACACATGGCGCAAAAGTGTTCGACCAATTTTCCACGGTCCTAGATTCTTGCAGCTAGACTGTTAAAAAGTTGGGTTGCCTACTCTTGGTAAATGCGATCTACTTTGCCGCACTGTCCCCCACTGTCAAGCCCCCCTTAGCGGTCGGCATGTTTTTGGGTCGTTAGACGGCCGTCTATAGGTAAACGGGCCTTAGTAAGTCAAGCGATAAGATAAAAGAAAGTTCAGCGCAAAAGGTGGGACTGCTGAGCATTTCCCCCACACTTGCTTTCAACCAGTCTCTACTGGAGCAGCATCAACCGAAAACCACCAAGGACGATTGTTAAAACGAAGGGGTTGATATTTTGGAGAAATTTCCACCCAAGTACAAATCGCAAAATATGAGTGCCTCCGCGGTGGATCACCACAGGCCTGCTACGAAACAGTCCCACAAATCATTCAAAAGCCGACACGGTGAGCGGATTATTTCAACCCCCATCCCCTCCTCGGCCAAATGTGCCTTTCCCTTCCCATCCTCCAGTATAATACATCCGGAAACTTCGAAAATGACTTAAAAAACTATCCCCCCCCCTCCCCCACCCTTTGTATTATCGACAACAACAACCTTCCTCAGTGAGGACACCAATTCAGTAGCAATTGCTCCCACACTTTCGCAGCCTGGCACTAACTCCCTCAATAATTCAGAATTCCTCCTCAGTGGCTTCCAAGGCAGGCTCGTTTCAAGCCCTATGAGTAAGTGCGCGGTAGAAAGGTGGTTTAAAGCTGAGGCTACTTGTGCAGTGTTGAACGAGGAGTTGAGGGGTATGAGAACTGCCCCGAGCTTAAATATGGCATACGTCGCGAGCGCAAGCTCGATATTATTCCCTAGCAAAACTGCAACTCTGTCGCCGCGCTGCACACCCAGGTTCTTGAAGCCGTGTGCGAGGAAGGTGGGTTGTGCGTGTAGGGAGGAGTGCTTGAAGCGGGAGTCTTGATGTGAGGAGATTATGCTGGTAGGGTTAGCTTTGGAAGCTATGGGGAAGGGAAAGATGAACGAACCCTGGAGAATCTCCGTACTCGCGGACTATTTCTGCTAGATGTGCGCTTGTGGTTAACTCTAGTAATGGCGGCTGGTAGAGTAGGTTAGTTACATCAGAACTTTAGAATGTGTAGACATTCAGGATAAGATACCTCAGTAGGTCCTTTGCAGTGACTCTCCGTCAACAACCCCCTGCTCCCTCCTACCACTCCCGCTCCCACTCCGTGACGGCGGTGCCCTAAAGCCACAGCTCGCGCAAATGACCTAAGCAACGTCCTATCATATGATAGCATTCATTCATTCAACCCAATCCAATCCAACCCCGAAAAACAACACTCCAAGTAGGTTAAATACCAACTGATGGAGGCATATATATACAGAATCTCGAATCCAAGCTAGGCTAAAAGCTGAGTTTAGATGGAAGAGATTGTGGGGTTAACCGCGCACACGGACCTTGTCTAAACATGGATGTGGGGTGCGCTAGGGTCAGATGCGGGGTGCGGAGGAGGTGGAGCGGCGGGAGGGTGGAGCCGTGGCAAATATCGAAGCTCCGAGAAGGGGGGTCAGAGGATTAATTTATTCGGGGTTTGTTATCCTGGTTTACGATAGTTGTAGTCGTCTGGGGGTGGAGCACCATCTGTTCGATGGTGGTTTGCTGAGGCTTGAGCCCAAGCCTGAGTTAGGTTAGTATTCATTCCCCGCCGCTCCCTCCTCCGTCTAAATCATGGCTGTAAGCCTCCTCGTCTTCCCATGATATCCCTTACTACTCTTCTTACCCTCCTTCAACTTCTCCCTAGCAATAAACCTCGAGTCCTTCCTCGGCTCCCTCAAGGCGCCCTTCTTCTCACGCTTATACTCTGCCTCCCTTCTTCTCACGCTTATACTCTGCCTTCAACTTCGACAGGGCAACGCGGTCCGCATTGGGGTCGTAGAAACGCTTGTCGAGGGAAGTACGTCTCTTCGAATTTCGGTATGTAGGTTTTGATAAGAGGGGCGGTAGTAGTGGAGAGTTAGGGGGCGGAGGCTCTTGCGGGCGTGGAGAAGATGGCTTTCTAAACTGGCTTTGGTCGCGAGGAGCTGTGGGGGAGGTGTTAGTTAGATTATTATCGTAAATTCTTTTGAAATTGGCCATCTCGGGAAGAGGTGATAGAGTAATACTTTGGCAATTCGCCATCTCGGTTAGGTCGCAAATCTCTGGATTCAGAGACAAAGTTTCTTGAGATGGATTAGTACATTCCTAACATGGTATAGCCTGAGTGCTTTGGCCTTGTTTGATCTTCCAAACTAAACCTATCTTGGGCTAATGACTCGGTCTCTTGGAATCCTCCGATGGCCAATTGCAAGAGAATTTACGGTACTAGAAGAAGACGGGGAACTGTGATGAAAAGGAATTTATCATTTTCTCGATGAGCACTTCCGACGGCGGATTTATTGCTCTTGTGTAAAAGATGTTCTCATTGTAAAGGCGGTCTTACCGACCCAGAGGCCTGCCATGCTTTCTAATAAACTTGACAATGTTACCAAGAGCGTCTTCTCCTGCACCAAGTTTCCCGCCTCAGTTCTCCGGCCACCGCTTATCCCCCGTCTGCATAACATTACAACTTCTCTAATTCCCGCCACTCTCCCCACATTCTAACCCCTTTCACATCCACCTCCTCCCTACGCCCGGTTGATCCTCAACCAGGCTTGACTCGCTTGACTCGCTTGACTCGCTTGACTCGCTTGACTCGCTTGACTCGCAGGTGTGGATTCCCCCGGCCTGGCATCTTGCTTAAACCGCTTCCGACTTTGTGTACCGGAGTTGTTGAAATAGAGGAGGATGGAATCAAAATCGTCCTGGAGGCTCTCGTTCCATGACCCTAAAAACCTGAACGGATTGGCCAACATTGTGGCTCTTTTATTAATCATTTTAACCATTTTTTTGGATCCTGAAATTGTTAGTAAACATACAAAAGCTGCTAAAGAGAGGAGTAAATACTAAAATAACATTGGGCAGTGTCATGGGTGATTCCGTAAAGCTCATGAAAGAGGCCTGTGTTCCGAATATGGCCAAGTGAAATCATCGCGGTGTCCGTGATAACATTGCCGGTATGGGCCGCGTCATTCCCCTTTCTAATCATCTTGGTTATGTCCGCAGATTTCTCGCCCATCCCTTTCTCATAATTAGCAAAGAACCGTAGACGTATTTCGATGGCAATCCCCTCCAGTGGCTGAATTGTCGAAGCCCAGTCTTGCATCCTTTTTTGTGTTTTTTGCAATTTCTTCATCTCCTTCTTCGTCTTTTCTGCTTCCTTCTTCGTCTTTTCTGCTTCCTTCTTCGTCTTTTCTGCTTCCTTCTTCGTCTTTTCTGCTTCCTTCTTCTGTTCCTCTAATTTCCTTTCCACTCTGCGGGTTCTCTGGTTTCCCTCTTTCCGCACTGCCTCAATCTCGTTATGCCAGGCTTCGAAAATGGTCAAGCCCCTCGTATTGACATAGACGAACTGCGGGCTAGTTAAACCCATAAACCGCTTTTTCTGCACAGTATTTATCGCGGCTCTAAGTTCGCGGATGACTGACATCCTTTCCTGCGTGGGATCCTCGTTGCTTGCGATCTCACAACAAATAAGAGCACTGATGTTATTGGGTGCTGGGTGTTGTTTATTAAGGTAAACTACCGGATGCAGGGTGGCGGCCACAGGAGGTTGCAGGACAGGACGACGCTGGGAGAGAGCTGTGGAGGAAAAGCGAACTTGAAGGTAGAAACGTGGCGTAAGGGCTCGGGCAAAAGTACCGAGGGAACCAAATTCTAGTATGGTTAGCCCTCTACCAAATTTTAGTAAGGAAGTTTGTAGGTACTGGAAAGGGTACCGGCGAAAGCCATGATGATGAAGAAAAGAAAATAAATAAATAAAAGGCCTCTGATACGTGATTGATTGGGACAATCAAAAGAAAAAATTCAGTTTGGAGAGGGATCACTGGAGTGGGGGGAGTTTTCTTGAAGAAGAGAGATGTTTAGAGGAGTGCGTGTATCTGGGGCCCACGAACAAGCATAGCACTGCAAACCCCTTTGAAATTGTGACATTCGTGCATCAGCGGCTCCTAGCAGAAGCCCGAGCTCATTCATCTAGGGATGAATCTAGCACAAAGAACTAGTCGAACACAGACTCCAACGAGCGTTGGATATACCTATCTAGCTTACTACTAACTTATTACATAGTGTTAATTCCATATCAATTGGCCTAACAGTCCTATGAGGATTGCACTTCTAGCTTAGGTAAAGATACGATCTCTGCTGGCCACAGGGAGAGAGTAGGAGGGAGTTAGGATACTATACGGCGCATCACTGGAGATCCGGTCCCCACGCTGTAGGGCCTGGGCGTTCCAGATGTACTAGATCCCGCTATCTGGGGTACCGGGGGTCAGAAAATTCCATCCCCAGGGTGAGCTTGGATTGGGAATTTGATCTAAGAATGGCATGGCATGGATGAGAGGCATTTGTGCTCTAGATATGCTATAAATTTTGCTGTATGGGGAGCCATTGCAGAGATGTGTCTACCTTAGCAAACACAGGCTTAATTATCGAGGGTATGTGGACGTGTTGAATACTTCTGATATGTCGCACTGAATCTTAATAGTCAAAAGTTTCGAGAAGCTTCTTTGGAGAGCATTGCAGATTCTACCCCAAGCACCCGGGTGCTTCTTACAGTCGATGAACTAAGCCATGACAGCCAGAATCCTATTTAAACCCCCTATGCTAAGTTAAACAACTTATCGCACCATTAAATTTACAACACTAAACTCATCCCTCCTTTCCCCTTCTACAAGTTAACCCATTACCACATCTCTTTCTCCCTTCATTCCTTCCCTCCTCTCCTATCGTAATTCACAACCAGCCGCTTAACATACATACACCCACGTCCTACCCTGCCCTATGAGAATAAAATACAGCTATAGAATCTCTACTCCACTTTACAATAAAAGAATATTAAGACAAGGAAAGAAAAGAAAATATGACTCTAAAACACCATCCCAATGCGCCCGCCCAAACCCAAGTGACAAACAAGAAGTAACTGGCGCCCGGCAAAAAAAAAAAAAAAAGACGAAGAGCTAACTATTGAAACAAGCCATGAGGAGAAAAGAAAGGAAGAAAAATACTAGCTTATAATTTCTTGAACCCGTTGTCTATACCTCCCTTTCAACAGCAATGAGGCTTCTGAATCCGAAGATATATGTGTCTCAAGGGATTGTAGGGTTTGCAAAGCGGAGAGCAGGGTTGGAAGGGTTGTTGTTGCTACCCTTGTTAGCTAGAACAAATCCAAAGGATAGGAAAGAGCAGGGGTGGTACCGGAAGTGAACTCCTCCTGCGCTTTTCTTAATGGCGGGGACAAGGTAGAGGTGGCAGACCCATTAGCGGAGGCCTCCTTGCCTTTACCTTTTCGTTTGCGGACGCCATTTGTCACTGGTTCTGCTACTGCTGGCGGTGAGGAAGTGTGGATACGGAAACTAGAATCTAGACTAATCTCTACACTAATTTTCGCCGTCGTAGGGATTTCGAGGACTAACTCGTCCGTTTCTACCTGCGATAATGCTACGTGACCGGCGAAAAGAGTTGATGTTAGAGTGCCGCGAAGTGAAGTATACGTTTTTAGCGCGGCAAGGTATGCTTCCACGAGCTCTTGCGCACCTCGGCTAGCCTCTGCGGGTGAGTCTGGGGGTGTGTTTGGACTTGCGGGGGGTGTGATTTCGGGAGTATGTGTAGATGAGGAAGAAGTACTGCCGGGGAGTAAATCCTGTACGGGGGATATAACAGTGCCGTTAGGATTTGGGTGCTTCTCGCTTTCGTCGATGCCGTCGTCTAGCTTACTAGTGCAGTTGCTGGCAATAAGCATCGCATTAAGTCCGCCATTTACCAAAGAGTTATATCCAAGCTCTACACTCCCGTTCTCATGGAAACTATTCACGCGCTCATAAAACAACATGAAGACTTTTCCAATGTTGAGGACGGTGCTTTCTTCGACGACACTATACGAATGTGAGTATCCCAACAAGGGAATTTAGGTAGGGTTAGGGTTACGCACTTGATCTCGTGATCACTAGTTTTGAACCATGTGTTGTGGAGCTTTCGATAGCAGGTGTAGTGCCCGTTATGGTGGCCGCCGTGATGTACAACTACGCTCTTTAGTTCGTAGAGAACTCTCTCAGGGCTGCTCTCCCGGATGAAGTCTTTTTGTTGCATCTTCTTATCCGCGTTCTCGGAACCCTGCTGGCTTACCATAGGTTTTTCCACCCATCTGGGTGTACGCCCAGACATAGGCAGCGCCGGATCTACGGTTAGGCCCCAGCTTCCGTTTGCAGTATCATGTCGTGTGACCGCCCCGGATCTGCCTAAGTCGAGACGCGCGGGGAATGATACTGCAGCGTGGTTCTTGCCGGTCAGGCCAGTCACTATGTCATATTGGCTCCGATTCAAGTGCAGGACTAGTATTGGTGGGGGGCGGGCAATCATGGTTTGTTTTGTCTTTGTCGACGAGATCTTCTGCTTTGGAGAGATCTTTACTCCGGGCACGTTTGGGGAAAAGTTGTCTTCTTCTATTGCTTGCTCGAGGGCGGTGAGACGTTTTTGCATTTCGAGTCTGGTTGATTCTTGGAGGGTTGGAGATGGGGTTTCAGATTCGGCGGGTGGCTCGAGGAAGTGTTTGAGTCTGTTGCAGAGGGATAAAAGCGTGCATTTGTCACAATCTACTTCGCGGATCTTTTCTATTGCTGTGAACTCTGATAGACACTCTTCTAGAGAACAGCTCCACTTGCACGATGACTTAGCGAAGCTCAAGTACAAGAACCATAGGGATACCTACCTGGGACGGTAGAGATAGCGATAAACTAGTAAACGGCTGCAAACTTATAGCCTCCACATACCCACATTGCAGACAGCCTACCCTCTGAGCAAACAATCCCTCAAAAGGACTCCGCAAATCGTTTGCAATTGTTGCATCCGAGGTGGCGTCTAAAGGTAGCGCTCTGTTCTCCCCGTTGACTTCCTCCAACTCTTGTACACTTTCCAACCCTCTCGCAGCGCCTTTCTTGCGCCTGCTCAAAAATCTCAAAACTTCCTTCTCCAAAGATCCCGTAAGCTTCTGAAAAAATTCCTGCGCGTCTTGCTGTTCGTTGTAAATCCATCCGGAATTATCCGTTCCGCGTACGATAACCGGTGAAGGTGTCGACGCCCGGGGACCAGAGGTAAGCGTATTAAGGTCGGTGATCAGCAAGATAAGAGCCCCAGATGGCGTCATTCCATCCTCTAGTTCTGAGAGCGAAAGAGACGCGAGATGCGGTTTGAGATGCGCGAGCGAAGCCATAGCCTAGTACATTGTTCATTAAGTCAGCACCAAAGACCCGAAACCAAAACACCAGAACCCCTTACCTGTAAAATAGAGTTCTGGTAACAGGTATTCCCAGAATTCCACAATCCCCCAATCAAACCTTCCCCGTCTGGGGAGTATCCCGCAGGAACCAACTGCCCACCCACGAGGCTAGCAGCACGATTCCGAACTCGAGCCACAATTCCCAAACCACCATCCTTTGAGATCCCAAACGTGTTCTCTAGCGTCTCGCGAGCTCTAGGGCCTAGTAATAACCCGGGAATCATCACGAAGATCAGCTCCCAGAGCGGCGGGAGCCCAACTAGTTCATAAAGGAGGTTGTAGACGACGAAGACACCCGCGATAATCAGAGAGATGAGCAGCGACAGCGAGACCTCAGGATCGATGGAGGGAGTAGGTGCGGCAGAGCGGGGCATTCTTAGGGGCTCCCGACAAAGGAGCGGGAGCTAAAAAGTTGAGATTTCTTATCTTCTTTTTGTTTGTCCTCTGTTCCTTGATTTCCTCTTGTTGAATGTTCGTGAGTTGGGGAGTCGTTCCTTTTGCGGGGGGGATGATGCCCGTTGCTCGCAACCAGTGATAGTTGGCTGTTTCCTTTCCTCTGATATGGTAATAGGATAGGTTGAGCTGCTGGTCCATCAGCAAAGGTTTTGTGGTACATACCTGATCTGGTGGCCTGCAGGCCCCCAATCGGCTTAGGGTTTTGCGGTCCTGGATGATCCCTTGACGTGCCGAGATGTTCGCCGAGCTACCTTCGGGAACTACCGTAGCCCAATTTCGTGGCTACCCAAACCCAAAATAGCAGCAACAAAGTCGATCAGATCCATCCATCTTCGCCAAAGGTCGTTGAATAGAGTCCAGCAAATAAATCGGCTAGGGTCCCGCTAGTGAACTTCACCTGGCTCACGATGCAATGCAAATTCTCTAGCAGAGGAAAAGTCTCTGCTTGAAGGAGTGCTTTTGGGACAAGTTCGTGACCAGCCATCACGATTTCCCCACATTTGGATGATTTCCCGGGCCAAGGGCATGTACCAGCGCCCCAGATGAGGTAATTAGACTTTAATTGTCACTACAACTATAAGGTTACTACCAGTATCGGACCTCTTGGGGGTCAGGCGTCTTTGGTGGACGCTGGATCGCCAGGGCTGCTACCGATGCGAATGCTTCTGTTAACAGAGGCTTGAGCAGATGCTATAGACGATTGATCTCTAAAGGGTGCTTGGAAAATGTATACAGTTAAACAAAACTCCGTCGAGCAAAACAAACATAATCCACACCAATCATGGAAGAAGAAAAAGGAAACAAAACAAAAAAATTAAGGACATTTTGTCCGTTATGCAATCATGCCTATACCTTTTCATATCCCTGCACCCGGGAACGATTCAACCGCCGACGTTTGCATTGGGCAAAAGTCTCCTCCTCCACCCACACCCCCGCCTTTTTCAATAACATTTTAGCCCGACGGGCAGCCCTGACATGCTCTGTACGAGGTATCGAACGCTCAATCAACTCTACTAATGTTGCCAGACTAAGGGTTATCTTCCCCCCCGGATCTTGGCCTTCCGGAAGACTCTCACCAAGCAGATCTCGCATTGTCAGTGGAAAGTCTGTTAAGATTCCTCCGTCCGCCTCTTTCGGTGGTAGAAGGGTCTCCTTAAATGATGGCACGATATCAAGACCGTCCTCGCTCGCTCTGTAGCCATATAGTGTAGCGCCTAATTTCCTAACTAAGGGCCTGCTAAGTTGGCCTGCCTGATTGAGCTCAATTAACTTCTTGGCTAAATCGTTCAGCTTGGTGGCTTCATCAATACTCCCGATAATAGTGTTCTCATCTTGGATACCCTGACCACTCCCGCTGGCAACCTCAGCTTCTGCGCCCAATGCCGGCAAAGCATTCTCTACGGTCAACGTACTTTCCGTAAAAGAAAGAATAATGACAAGGCGGGTTTGGCCGGCGGTGTGCAGAAGCCACAGGCGTGCGTCGTCCATTAATTCGGTATGCTTTTCGGACCACCCTGCCTCGCATACAATGCGGGGGAACTCTGTATCAGCCAACTGGACATATGCATCTGGAAGCTTTTCCGAAGACCCGGTCCAATCCCCCTTAAATCCTGTGAAGCCTGCTAACAATTAGCCTGGTAGGACAAGTCAATTTATTAGAGGCATTCAGCCCCGGGGTTGAAAAACGATTATGCAGGTTTTTTGAGTCGAAAAACTTTGGTGTGTGTAACGCCATTTTGTGTGCAAAACTGGCAGATCAACTATAAACTTGGCACTCAAAAACGCTTTTTCGACCCCAGGGCTGAATACCTCTATTGTTGGTTTAACTACTTACTTGTTCCTGAAGCCACAGTCACCCGCTTGATTGTTTCAGAGACTCCAATTTTCTCACCCAGCGATGCGAGAACGGCACCATTGAAAAATTCTTGCAGTGTATCGTGGGTCGGTAGAGGCATACACTTTATTACAAGTGATTCTGAAAGAAAATTGTATTCCATGCGGATCTTTGAATTCTCAATGACATCCGGATATCGCTCCTGCCAATCTGCAAGCTCTTTGGGTGCGACGTTCGGGAAGATTCGGACACCTTCATATTTGGCTTGTAATTTCAATATTCGGTCAAGGGTCAAACCTCTGACACCAATTGCAGATTCTATACTGCTAGCGGAGGGTTTTTGGGCCATGGCTGGCGGGATCTCGATGCCTATACCCTTAAGAGTCGGTGTGGGAATACCGGTATCGGTTTCGGGGGCAGCGGTGACTGGGACGAATCCTTTGCATAAGGGACTCGGAGGTGCTGGCCTTTTGCTTCGATTGGGTTTTGCTAGTAGCCGCCAGCTAGCCTTATCCGCTTGCCTTGCCTCATTGTGACTGGCATACCTTGGATTCCTTGGTAAGTACGGTAGTCACCCCCAATAACTCCCCGGACGGGAATTCCTGACGGCTCCCGTTGGCCTAAGGGATAATCTCTACCACAGCTGAACATCTTCACTTGATACCAGTCTCGGGGCAATCGAAAAACGGATTGATTTTGGAAAAATAAAAATTAACAATAGCGTTGGGTTGGCAACCAAGTAAGGGCAATTCAGGGGGAAAAGACCATGGAGGAGAAGGGAGAGGGGGCAAGTGCAGTTCTTGCTGTAAGTAAATACGTATGTATCCTCACTAGACCGGGTGAGCGTTCAGCGAGGCTTGGCAGTTTGGTTTGTCGTCTCGCTGAACACTCGCCCAGTCTACCTACTAATTATATCTTATCTAATTTAATGTGGATTAGTCACGCAGAACTGCCGTTAAGCGCGGATGAGCTCTACCGCGCCGTAGCAGTCGAGCTAGGTTCCAGGCATTCAGCCCCAAGGTTAAAAAACGATTATGCAGGTTTTTCGAGTCAAAAAACTTTAGCGTGTGTAACGCCTTTTGGCATACGAAACTTGCAGATCAACTACCGTATCGTAGAAACTTGGCACTCGGGAGCCCTATTTCGTTCGACTGCGGGGCTGAATGCCTCTAATGCCGACAACATCCCTTCTACTTCTACATTAATGAGCTATTAGAGACTTTGCGGTCGACGCATCCAGAGTCTTTTCAAAGACCTTGGCGTGCATATGCCAGGAGTTGTGATATCCAGACCTTGATTTGACTCCCCGGTAAGAGCAAATTCAACGAATTTGACCTCTACCACTTCGCCTGCACAGAACTGTACCAACACAATTCTCATTTGATATTTTTTTTGATTTCGGAAACTTGAAAAGTACTAGCAAAATGAGCACCCTTGATTTTGCTATGTTTGAATTTGAGTTGGGGCTTGCAGAGCTTGACCTTCATCAGCAAAAAAATACCTTGCGTCAGATCCGTTGGCGTTGCGCCCTGACGCAAGCGACGTCGCTTCTGCGTTCTCTACGCCCTGTGCGCCCTGAATTTCGTTCCAAGGCACGCAAACACCCTGTGCTTCCTGTGTTGCCTGGCAACGCCCTCTATCTCCTGATGCGACGTCGCGTCGTACTGACACCCTGGCTACACCTTAGCTCCGGTTCTCCTCACTTCCTTCTCATGATGGCGCCAGCTTCACATTGCCTCTTCCGCGCGCCCTGACGTATTTCTCCTGCTATCTCTAACGTCGGCCTGCGCCCCCGTTCCGAATCTTATGTGTATAGGGTAAACTATCTAGTACTCTTTATTTTCTAGGCAATTGCTTCTATATATCATACATATACAACTTGACGATGTACAAAACGCCGTCTGGCGAATTGTGGCGAGGAAGTTAGAAAACCCTCACCACAATTCGCCAGACGGCGTTTTCTGTTACGGCAAAGCCGGGCGAGTACTAGGATACGCACGTACAGCCAGCCTTCCCTCCCCCCCGTATTCCGATTCCTTAATATACTTCGTTGAATGTTCTCAAATCAATCCGGCTATTAACCAGCCAGCACCGTTCCCCCTCGGGGATGAGGTGCGCCAGGCCTTGAATTGTCCCTACGTCAACTATCGTAAACTCTCGAGCATCCTCCCTCATCTGCACTGTAACAAGGCCATGTATGTCCGAGGGGAATCCTGAGTTGACTGCACTCAACATCCGAACAGCCGCGACCCGACGCACAGCATTCTCACAGGTGTAGTCTCTGATTTTGAAGAGCGCCACGAGCTTTGCCGGCTGTTACAATCCTCTCCTCTCCGGGTGATACTTGCAGCAGGTAACCGGTAGTCTTCTAACGATCACTCCTCTTGGCCCAATAGCTGTTGCGATAGCTAAGTCCGTTGACTCCTATCTAGCAACGTCGATCGCTAGGCTCCTATAAGACAGTCGTGTCTTGATTCCCGAAAGCGTGATAGATAAAGATCTTTGTATTGAAAGTAAATAATACGAAAGAACTTAGATGGTTGCGTGAAGAACCCAAATCTCCTGCCCCGAGGGTGCCCTTATATAGGGGTTCTTCCCTCAACCCTAACCCTGCGTGACTCATTCCCTCGCGTCACGCGACTCATGACTCA
>Ga0307507_10005520_pt1 | contig 20698 bp, 22 predicted proteins | sample 7_EM_MG_FD_207223 | JGI IMG/M metagenome (GOLD analysis project Ga0307507, IMG submission 207223) | Populus trichocarpa ectomycorrhiza microbial communities from riparian zone in the Pacific Northwest, United States - 7_EM | ecosystem: Host-associated > Plants > Roots > Unclassified | place...
ACAAAGTAAGTAATTATCCATTCAATATTTTCTGTAGCTTATGAAAGGAAGTGTGAGCGATGATAAGATACTCTCAAGATCGCTTGATATGGACTGTGTGACAAGATAACCAAATTTAGCGACCAACGGAATGTGCCGGATGCCATCAATAATCATAATCGATTATGATTATGGCTACCGAACAGACCCTAAGCTACTCCATGTCTCCCTGGTCAGTCCTGCCGGGCATGCATACCTTACCAGCCTGGAAGCCATGCTTTCAGGCTTCAATAACAGTCCTTTCATGCCACACACCCCACCCCGCAGCACACCTGATGACCTTAAATGGTGGGCGAAGCTCCTTTATTCCCTGTCCCTCTCAAGGGACATCCCTGGACCAGTTCCCCTCACAGATCTCGATGCCTTCTCAGACGCCAGCTCTGGTTTTGGTATCGGCATCACAATTGGCAACAACTGGCATGCCTGGCATTTGCTACCAGGCTGGAAAGCCGATGGGCGAGATACCAGCTGGGCCGAGGCCATCGGATTTGAGCTCCTCACCCTCTTCATCCTATCATCCAGCAGTGGCAGCACTCACTTCAAGGTTTACGGAGACAACAAAGGAGTGGTTGAAGGATGGTGGAAAGGCCGTAGCTGGAACAAACAAACAAATTTCGTATTCAGGTGCATCCACTCCACCCTCGAGGCTCAAAGATGCACCATCCACACCAGATATGTCCCCAGCAAGGACAACCCGGCCGACGAGCCATCCAGAGGCATCTATCCGCATCATACACATCTTCTGCCCAATCTACCCATCCCCACAGAACTACATGACCTCATCACCGACTTCGACTCTGAACTCCCCTCTGCAAATCCTAGCCAGTGCACCGCACCAAGCGCCTTACCGAAACCCCACCGTGAGCTCTCTGAAAACGAACGTGCGTCAATCAACGCTGAGCTTGACCATCGGGGGGAGGAATTTTTCTCCTGTTCCTCCCACAACTGACCGAGAACATCGCCCATGGAACGCACAGCTACCAGCCTCATCTTCAGGAAAGCGCACACGGCCAGCGCCATATCGCAAAAACCTCACACCCCTTCCCTCTCCCCTTCGCCCGCACTGCCCAGCAAACCAAAGATTGCGCCTATGGCGCCCATCGATGCCTCGCGACCAACGTGCAACACAGCTGTCAGACGATGACCTGAAGCGCATTGAGGACGTCATGGCGCACGCATGGGAGCTTGACACACATGCAACATATGCCACCGGCCTACTAAATTTCATGGTATTCTGTGATCAGAAGAACATCCCAGAAGGAGACAGAGCCCCTGCCAGCCAACTCCTGATCATGTCCTTCATGTCCACCCTGGCCGCCGCATACTCGGGTTCAGCAATAAGCAACTACATATATGGAATTCGAGCATGGCACCTACTACACAGCATACCATGGAAGATAAACAAGCCCGAACTAGAGGCCCTCCTAAAAGCAGCTGAGAAGCTGACCCCTCCTTCATCCAGGAGGAAGAAACGGTGCCCATACACAATCGACTTCATGCAGGCGATCCGGCACCACATAGACCTGGCCACGCCGCTGGGGGCCTCAGTCTTCGCATGCCTATCAACATGCTTCTTCGCTACCGGGCACGTTGGGGAATTCACAGTCCAAAGGCTTGACGCCTTTGACCCAAACTCACATGTTTCCAGAACCCAGATCAGATACGACCAAGACCAAGGAGGCCAGCAGGTAACCATCCTACATATCCCATGCACCAAGGCGGCACCTCAGGGAGAAGATGTGTGTTGGGCAAGACAAGAAGGACTCTTAGACCCAGACTCAGCTCTGGCCCACCACCTCGAGATTAATGACCCTCCCCTAAACGACCACCTCTTCGCATACCGCCACAAGAATGGGCACAGACCCCTCACAAAGCCCAAGTTCCTAACAGAACTTGCAAGGGCCGCACGCGTGGCAGGCTTAGACCCTCTACAAGGCCACGGCATCAGGATCGGGTCAACTCTCGAATATCTGTTGAGAGGCATGCCCTTCGATGTCATGAAGGTAAAGGGGTGGTGGTCCAGCGACGCCTTCATACTATACCTGAGGAAACATGCACAAATCCTCGCCCCCTACATCCAGGCGGCACCAGCAGTGCATGACACCTTCGTGCGCCTCACCATGCCAGCAGTGCACTAATGAGGTAAGCACCTTTGTCTCTCCTAAAGATTGGGGTCCGAGCTCACTCGCCACGTCAAGACTCCAGATACTGTGGGTGTCGCAGATCGCCTCGGACCCTCCAGGAAGACTACTTGCCAGATCGGAAAGTGCTCTGCACTTTCGCCCACTAGCTTACACTCACTATCCAACTAGTAATCAAATATCATTCATTCACTGTTTCTCATACATTACATAGAACACTTCAATAATGTCACCATTTTAACATGTCGTACAATAGTGATCTCAAAGATTGAGATTCGCTAGAGAAGCGAGGAATGAGCGTAGCTTAGAATAGAGTCTTTGAGCGAACGAGTGGTGCAGCATGTGCCGCTTTCTCTTCCCACCACCATCTCGTTCGTCATGCAGAAGGAGTTCATTAGCTCCTCCTGCATTTTCACCCACCCTCCGCTCCCAATAACCTTAAAACATTGACTGGTAAGATGGTCTTCTGGATATGTCCAATAGCATCCACAAGACGGGCCCACCCGCCCGTCGCAGATCGCCTCGGACCCTCCAGGAAGACTACTTGCCAGATCGGAAAGCGCTCTGCGCTTTCGCCCACTAGCTTACACTCACTATCCAACTAGTAATCAAATATCATTCATTCACCGTTTCTCATACATTACATAGAACACTTCAATAATGTCACCATTTTAACATGTCGTACAATAGTGATCTCAAAGATAGCCATATCCCCCTTCACACCCCCTCAATTGATGCTGGGGGCTGCCCAAAAATGATCTCATCAAATGTCCCATCCAGACAACCCCACAGGGAAGTCTGGACACAAGAGCGCCTCGTCCACGAGCGCGCTATTGCCCTTGGACAAGCTGTGGACAACTCCACCTGGAAAAATTATGGATCAGCCCTCAACTCATACTTAAATTTCGTGAAGATGCACAACTACCCCCTCAACCCAACTCCTGACACCTTAAGCCTGTTTACTGTCTACATGTGTCACCACATCAAGCCCAATTCTGTGGGAACATACCTGTCAGGCATATGCCATCAGCTAGAACCTTACTTCCCTGACGTCCGCTCGTCTCGCAACTCCGCTCTGGTACACCGTACATTGCAGGGTTGTAAGAGGATGCGAGCTGTTCCCACATCACGCAAACAGGCTCTCACCGTCGAAGACCTTGAAACAGTCATTGACAAACTCTCATCATGTATCGATTACAACGACATCCTTTTCCTTGCTCAATTATTGACTGGATTCTCTGCATTGTTTCGATTGGGTGAAATGACCTACCCCAATGACCCAGAACTCCGAGATCTGAGAAAGGTCACAAAGCGCAGCTCAGTGCAGACCGATGACAGTTCCTACAAGTTCTTCCTGCCTGGACATAAGGCTGACAGGTTTTTCGAGGGGAACACCATCATTGTACGAAAAAACCCACACAAACATTTTCTAGCATATCTACAAGCCCGCGATGCTGAATTCCCATTTAGCTCGCCACTATGGCTCACCAGCCGGGGCACTATCCCCACCCGTTCTTTCTTCATAAGGCGTTTGCGTCGGTTCTTCAACTCCGACACTGCCACCCAATCACTCCACGCTGGAGGAGCCACCTCCCTAGCTGAAAACGGCGTGCCACCCTCGATAATTCAAGCCATCGGCAGATGGGCGTCAGACGCCTTCAAGATCTACATTCGAAAAAACCCTGTGCTCATTCAAGCACTTCTTTTTGGACAAACTAAGCGCTCCCAATTGACCTTTCTCCACGCTTTGGAGAACATACTTTTCTTTTTCTTTCTCTCAATAGACTTTTCTTATCTACTTTCCCCACAACAGACTCTCCTCAATGAACTCTTCTCCACCCCAATATGCACGGCCTTATGCCTTATCAACTATGGACAACCACTTTATCATTGGACAAGTTGTACTTTTAAATCCCTACCATGCACCTACCTACACCTTTCCCCTCTCTCCTCACATCCTTCACTACATGAACTCATCACCTTTCCTTTCCTTTTTAAATAGGACTAATAGCCATACCATGAGTGGAAATCTGTCAGAATCGGGTGCAGAGGGCATCCGATTTCTGAATTTGGCTACCTGATGCCCCATCCGGCCTCTGTAACACCACCAAGCTTAAGCATTATTGGTCGGGTTTAAACTATGTTTACTCACTGCACTCGATTCCGACAGATTTCCACTCATGGTATGGCGTACATATACATGAATGTAAAAAATAGGTAGCGGGAGGGTGGGTGACGAAAAATGATAAATGGCTTTATCTATAAAGAGGGAGTGAGTTATTGTAACGAGAGCCTTACAGAAATAACATGGGAATCACACCTAGTTGAGGGAGTGAGAGTTGAAACAAGAGCCCTGTGGAAAGGGGGGTTTCATCTCACTCCTCAACTGGTAGTGCGAGTCTAAATTAAGATACATTCCAAGCGTGGAACGCGAAGCAAGAACCCAAGCATGGGTTGTGAATCTGCCAGCAGGCAAGTGAGCAGCGGCTCATAGTCATGCGTCGGCGGATGCAATGACTGTGTTGTGCGCGTGTAACTCAAGCTTTGGACAGCGTTTATTGGACTTGAGTAAACATAGTTTAAACCCGAACAATCCCCTCATATTTAATGGCGAACTAGCCACGGCTCCTTCCCTGTTCTCTCCATGATTAGTACACCTTGCAAACACGTAGAAAGAAAGAAAGGAACACGCCAAAAGAAGGAAAGTACACCTCACATATATGCAGCGAGAAAACACCAAAAAGAATGTAACACCCTCCTCCCCCCAAGAAAAAGACAAAAAAAAAGTAAGATACTCACGGGAACACACGAACACTAAACCCATCCGCAGACCAAGCCGTACCGCCCCTTCTAAGACTCGTCAAAGCCTGCTGTGCCTCCTTGCGAGTATTGGTGAGTATCTGTTGTTCGATGCGCGCTTGGTTGATCAGGATTCGGAGGACGTAGGGGTCTGAGATCTGTTGAGGAAAGGAGTCAGCATGCGAGGAAGGTCAGTGGAGGGAGATCAGTGGAGAAAGGAAGGGAAGGTGGGAACATGGGGAGGGACGGAAAGGAAGGAGGGAGAGAGGAAAGATCAGTGGAAAGAGTGGGGAGAAAGGAAGGTCGGGAAGGTCAGCGTAGAGGGGGGGGAGAAGGTGGGTTATGCAAGGGGAAGGTCAGCGTAGGAGGGGGAAGGGAAGGGAAGGTCAGCATAGAAAGGAAGGTCAGCATAGGCATAGAAGGGAAGGTGGGGAAAGCAAAGGCAGGGAGGGGGGGAAGCGAAGGCAAGGTGGCGTGGGGAAGGTCGGCGTACAAGGAAAGATCAGCGTACAAGGTGGAGAAAGAAGGTCAGCATAGAAGAAACAGAGGGGAAGGAAATGCAAGGTAGAAGCAGGGAAAGAAAGAAGAAACGAACCTCAATTGCCCTGAGAACAGTCAAATAACTCTCAGGCGATTCCCCACTCTTATAATCAAACATATCCTTCTCGAAGATGATGATCAAAATCCCTGTACTAAAAACCATTCCACATCAGCATTGGCCCCAGCCTCAAAAAGAGCGAAAAAGCGAAAAAACGCAATGGAAAAAGAACAGGCAAAACCAAAACCGAAACCGAACACAAAACCGCCCAAAAAAGGGCAAAAACCAACAACCAAAACCCAATAAGAAAACCCAAAGCAACGAGAAAAACTCACTTCCCAAACTCCCCCAAAACCCTCCTAACCCCCTCCCGATCCCTCGCATCCGTAACAGCAAAAGTAGTCAAATAAACACCCAACTGGACCCTCAACACCTCCCCCCACTTCTCCGGCTCCCTAGCCTTGACATGCACCCCAAGCGGTCCAATCGGTACGTCCCCATGCCACTTCATCCCTTTTATCCTCTTCACCACCTCTTTCCATAAGGCATCAAGGCGTCAGCTTCGTTTTTACGCGTCTGCGCGATACCATATTATCGCACTGTGATTTTTTGTTTTAGCTCGAGTTGCACGCCTGAGGACTTGGCGGTATCAGCTTCGACCGCTAGAGACTTCTTTTGCAACATCAGCTGACGATGCCGTTCTTCAGCGGCGGCGACTTTCCCCCGGAGCTCCTCAAGTCTAAGCTGGACTTGTTCGTGCCGGGCTTGCGTGTGCACCGCCATTTTACGTGCTTCTTCCGCAATCTTTTCTTCCACGGTGATTTGGCGGTTGGTCGCTTTGATGCTTGCGTCCATTGTTTTGAGGTCGGCCTGCGTGTCTTTCATTAGCATATATATCACGAATGAACAAACAAAGAAACGAACGTACAGTGTACTCTCCAACTTGACTCTATTCCCCCTCAACTCACTCTGCAACCTCGTCCTCTCATCCGTAAGATGGTCCACACTCCCAAGGGCATGAAACTCGGCCTCGTAAGCCGTAACCTGCTCCTCAGCAACATCCAACGCTTTCTACAAAACCAAACCCACATCAGCTTCCACCCTCTTTGCTCAAATCAACGAAAGAAACCCACCTGCGCCTCCCTGATACTCTCCTCACTCCTCGGCAACCTCCTACTCGCCTTCGCAACCTCCCCAATCTTACTTGTCATCTCCTCCTCCTTCTTCTTAACATGCGACCACTCCAACTCCTTCAAATCATCCAACTTCTGCTTCTGCTCCCTCGCCTTGGCAGCCTCTTGGTACCTCGCCGTAGCCTCTGCGAAGCGCGTCCGGACGCCAGGTAAAGCTTCCTTGTTCTGGGCGAGGGCTTTGGCGGTTTGCGTGCCAGTGATGTTTTCGAGGCAGGTGTCGTATTCGTCTGAGAGCTGGGAGAGTTGGGTGCCGCAGAGGAAGAACTAGGGGCGTGTTAGGACAAAGTGGCGAAAGTGAAGTGATGGACAGACCTTGTATTTATCCTGAGGATGACTAGCGCTCAAGAACTGCCTCGCTGAATCTACATTCCCCTCTCCCATTAGCCTTTTCTTCGCTATGAACACAAAGGAACACCCACCCTGCGTCAACACATTCATCGGATTATCCACCTGGATATTCATATGATCACAAATCGTAGCGAGCCCCTGCTTCTTCGTACTAATCACCTTTCCATCCTTACCCTTGATCATTTTCGTGAACCTTCGCGTGATGACAATGGTCTTGCCGTACTCAGAGGGGTTTGTATGCTTCTTTGCCCTGGTTTTTGAGGTGGGCTGTTACTTCAGAGACGCTGCGGGGGCGTTAGCGTGGGTGAGGCAATGGGAGGGGAAGGAGGAAGAGGTACCTTTGTCCTTCCCGGTTCAAGGACTTGAGCCCGTTTCCTCGGCCAGTAAAATTGGCCTTACCGCCTAGCGCGACTGTTAGTGCTGATAACGCTGTGCTCTTGCCACCTGATCCATTTCAAATGTGGCCTCAGTATCTGGGTATATGCGGACGCGACGAGACGATGTGCTTACTCCCGTTGTGACCTACAAAAGTCAAAAGTCGCCGGAATAAGCGATGCGAAAGAAAGAAAGGAAAGAGACGAACCGATGATAAAGTTGATCTGGGGACCGGAATGGAGGGTGAGGTACTTTGTGGCGCATGAAGTGGTGCATTTTGATGTATTCGATTATACTGTATTCCGCGATTCCCTGCAGGAAAATGTAAGCTTGACAATCACGATAACAGAAGACGCAAAGGAAAGACAAAAACAAAGGCGGAAGGAGAACTAACACTCTGAGCATGCCGCTTCGACTCCAACCTCGCCCGTCTTCTTCTTATCCTCCCCCACCCCCTTGGGTGTTTTTGTCACCAGCTGGGCGACGACCTTGTAGGACTCTTTGGAGTTCTTGTTCTTGTTCTTCATCATCAATATGGTCCTCTCCTCCTCCGTCAGCGTCGACATCGAGGGCGCGCTGCTAATCCCAGTCCCATTTGCCCGACGGACACGCGCCTGAGTCTGAGTTTAGGTGGGTGGCACATCAACATCACCTTCATGACCCTTCTCCGTCCTAGCGCATTTAGCAGAGGCAGAAGAATCTCCGTCCGATTCGTCGACTGATGCTGTGCGACATTTGGGCATGTCCCGAGTAGAACTTGAAGATGGTGGTAGTTCGAGTTGATCTAACACGCTTTACCGTTGCCGGTCACAGCTTGCCGCCAGGCGTCATCACCCCCAATGTACGTTTGACTACTTTATCCAACTCTCAATGGAATTTTGACTCGACTTCGCAGGGGATCCATGCAAAGCCCTCGCCTTTGTCGAACAAAATCCACTAAGTTGTCCCCTCTCCTACATGAACATCACCGTTTCCGTTACAAGACGAATACAGGGCACTCCCTCGAAACATAACTCATGTCGTAAAGTCAAGACCACCATTCGGAGTAGAAGGAACTGTTAGTGAGTTCTCGCGCCTTTCTTACATGTTCTTATCCCAACTCCTCTTTCTAAATCTGCTAGTGCCCCTACTGTTAAGTCTGTTTGTATGGCACTTGGCTCTTGGTGGAGTCATAGTTGCATATTGTATGAAGACCGATTCTAGAGGCCACCCTCAGCTACCCTCCCGACGTGAATCATACCGAACTTCCTTCCCCCTAATGTGCTTTTCGCCGGGGACTCGCCCTATAATCTCAATTACGCTACATCTTCCTTTCAGGCGTGCCACAAGAAAGTTGCCATCTCGTCGCCACGTAACTCGATGTTATTGCCATATTTCGCAATGGAGGCTTGCCACCGAAATTCATTTCCAGTCGCTCAGTCTTCAACCCTCCGACCCACGGAAGTGTTATGGCATCTTCTCAACCCGTCAATGGTATGCCACTCCAGGTCTTTGACCTTTCATAAGCTAAAGTTCCAACGTCCATCTCTAGCCGCCGCGTCGCCTACGTTTGTATACCAAGTCAACAACAAGGGTTCCGAACTTCCTCCTTGTGGTCCCCACATGAAACCTAGAAGACACAATGTAGTCGAAGGGACGTCACGATGGAAGGGGAGGAATTGGGTCGCTCTATGCGTGCCCATCGTTCTAGGCTCTGATGAAGTAATAAGTACGTACGTCTTTTTCTCCCCTCTCTTTTATCCAAATTTCCAAAACGCGTTGCTGACACTTGTATACAGATCTACAACGTTCTCATTCGTCATGCCCTCCTCGATTCTTTCCCACAAGATAGGCAAGAGCCCACCCCTTTCTCCGACCTTCCCTGGCCCTTCTCCTACCCGTGGCCAACTCTGGGCTACTGCACAAGGTTCGTAAAATCCACTCAATACCCTCGAAATCAAGTACTTGGTAGTGCGTGGCTGAGCGCCTAACTGCAGGCCAGAGCAGAATCCTGCCGTTCGCGTTTACGCCGTTCTTGCTTGGATTGAGGACGGAAGAGAGGGAAACAGATCCGGCGTTTGGGGGTGGCAGAGCGATGATTGTCCCTGTTGGTGACGAACTTTTTGGAGGGCGCCATGCCCTGTGTCGGTTTGACTGGGGTAAGTAAGAATCCAAGCTGCCTTGGTTTATCTTCCAGTATTCAACTTCCATTCCCTGTAGCCGCTACCTTCGCCTACGCTGGTGATCGACGGGGGATTCAACTAACCCCTCCTGCCTTTCGGTTTGTTCAAGGAACTAAGGATGGCCGTTAGCAATCCCTGTCCTGTGGAGATCCTATTTGCATGGTGAGTCTCTCGAATTATTGGAGTGATCGCCGGGTGCTTGAGGATGTAGGTTCGTTCATTCAAGTTTCAGCCGTTTTTGACGCACCCTGGGGTCGGCAGAATTCAAGTTGGCCCGATAGTACCGTCTGATGGGGCCATGACCCCGAACATACCACGGGTTAATCGGAGACTGGGCATCTCAGTTTCCCATTCCAGTCGTTTGCACGCCATGTATATGGGGGCTGGCTGTGGTAGTCAAACTGAATTGGTCCGATCTATAGCTACCAACACCTCGAACCTGCAGTGCGCTTCTGATAAGCAGACGGTGTGCGATGTGGCGTGTAACGCCTCGTATTGATGATGCTTGGGGTGGAACGGTGAACTGTCGGACACTTGTCATCGGAGAGAGGGGACGGAGGATGAGTGTGCGCGTGATATCCGATCAAAGAGGCCGTGTTCGACATCGTCATGGGGCAGCGATTGCTGCGTGGGGGTTGAATCAGACGAGACAACCGCAGCTGTGTTTCATCTGCGTTGTGGAGCAGTGTGGCTTCTCAGTAACGAGCGAAGTCGAACGACGAGGAAATGCACATGCCCCAGCGTGGGTTGGCTTGCTTTTCCTTCACCATAGGTCATACTTCTTGTGCTGTGGAAGGCCGTCGTCGGCGACTGAGCCCGGTAGTTCCGAGTTCCTGTGGGTAGGGACAATGTGACAACGAACAGGGAGTGTTAGGTTGAGGTATCAATTTGGATATACACCAATCCAGTGGTCGCGTTAACGGGAGGATTGCATGCGCAGATCCGTGCTTTGGGGGAGAAACTGGCCTTCGATAGTAAGATGCGGTCAAGAAATCGTAGGAAGCGGACCTAGCTAGACCCATAATCCTGTCGTATCGGTACAGAAGAGGTGGTTGTGAGAGTTGTGGTCACATGACTACAACTCACACCAGCAGGATGGCAATTGACGCTCTAACCATTCTCGTTATCAACCACCATCATCCTGAATGCAAACGCGACCAATAACACCAACAATATGAACATTACTGGGTTGAATCCGGCGGGAAACGATCTTCTGAAAGCAATCAGTGGAGGTGGCCTTTCTGCACTCGAAGTCGTCGCTGCGTCTGGCAACACCTTTCCACCTCTGAAGGCGGCTGTCATTGAGGCATTAACCATTATCAAAATTGTTAAGGTATGTGTCCTTACTTCAACCATTCCATCACATCTATCTATGCAACGGCATTAGAAATTCAAGACAAACAAAAAAGATTGGGCCACTTTTTCTGAGAGTCTCATTGAGAAGATTGATGAGATTGTTCAGGCTAGCTGTCAATACAACAAGAGTCAGGTCCTGTTGACTTTGCAACCCAATTTTGAGAATCTGAAAGGGTGTGTGGTTTTAATGGTGTTTTTTTTTGGAGACTGCCTGAATTGAAGTCATGCACCAGCATTTTGGACTATTTGAAAGAAGTTGTGATGAAAATCCAACAACAGAACATGCAGAGGGTATTCCCCAGTCTAAAAAAAGATCAAGAACATATTGCAGGATTGCAGGTTATACTAAATGCACTTGTGAGCATGTTTTACACATATTAACTGTTCTTTGTTATCTCATTCATTTGTTTATTCAACCCAACTTTCAGCCCTGTCTCAGTGTTGAGGAAAGTTCACAAGAAGCAAGCAAGTCAAGTTATAAATACTTAACTTGGTATTATTTCTTAACTTGTACAGATGCCAAGAGGGATGTTTGGGAAGATTCTGAGCCCAACAAAGATGATATGTCTATTGAGAGAAGAAATGTTGGTGAAGGGCCAATGACTACAGGAGGTGGTATGTACAAACTTACTCACTGAAACTACTACATGACTTTTTATTTTTATCCATGAAGTACCTCAGGTGAAGGTGCTTACCCAGGCACATGATTTTCAAATCAATGATAGTGTTTTCTATTCTGCAAATACTGTGAGTAATTGGCTTGTTTAAAGTGCCCCTTCTTACATTGAAATACTGTAGATCAATATCAATGACAACAGGAAAGTTGAAGCTAAGATAATAGATACAGTAGAACAGTCAAATGTGGGTTATATAAAATGGATAAAATCCCTCACCAGCTTATATCATCAATAAACAATCCAGGTAGAAAAGTGGCTGCAAGAGCTCAAAGCTCCATCACATGGCAAAGTAAGAGAGAGATGCATGGCTGGAACCCGGGAGGATGTGCTCACTCTTATCAAAATATGGCTTCATGATCTGAATGAGCCTAATATTTTCTGGCTTTCTGGCAGTCCTGGCTCTGGAAAGACAACAATTGCTTCAACTGTGGTTGCTGACTTTGACTGTTTCTCTGGGAAATTCTTTTTCTGTCATGATGAAGCTGAGCTTCGGGATCCAGACAACTTATGGAGACGCATTGCTTTGGACCTTGCTCTAGGATCCAATGATCTCAGAAAGGTTATAGCTCTTGCCCTGAAGACACAGAAAGCTAACATCAGAGGCCTTGATATTTCTATGCAATTTGAGCATCTTATTGCCAAGCCTTTACAGCAGGTTTTTGGGACCTCTGTAGAGCCTTGTCTTATTGTTGTTGATGCCCTTGATGAGTGTGATTCATATGAGACACTCTTGCCTTCATTGGCATCCTGGTCTGACCTCTCCAAATCTTTGAAACTCCTCATTACAAGCTGCAATCATCAGAAGATTCAGAATAGACTAAGTTCTGTCAGTGTTCATCATAATTTAATTACTGGAGATGGGATCTCTACTCAGACTTCTGATGACATTGAAAAATACTTCATTGCAAGATTTTCTGATGCCACTTGGTTGCCTCTAGGGTGGCCTGATCCAGCCAAAGTATCAGTTCTTGTGAGAAAAGCTGCTGGGCTATTTGTGTGGGCTAAATCTGTGATGGACTTTATTCTACACTATGGAGGTGATCCTGAAGAAAGGCTAGATATCATTTCTGATGACTCTGGAGAAGGAATTGATATTGTCTACAGACTGTATCATCGGGTCATTTCTATTGCTTTGGAAGGTCTCAGAAAAACAGAGGAAACAGCTTTAAGGTTAGTTCTGGGTTCAATAATCATTGCAAAGAATCCACTTCGCATCAATGATCTAACAGAGCTTCTGGGAGTTAAATATGCATTGCTAAATTCAATAATTGGTCAACTCAGCCCAATTTTGTCCATCAGCAATACAAGCTATTTATGTGTTTGCCACCAGTCAGTAACAGATTTTCTTCTTGATTCTCAGCAATCAAAAGACTTGTGGCTTAATCCTCAGCTTTATAGTCTCCATTTGGCTGGATCTTGCTTGAAATTTATGAATGCAAAACTAAAGTTCAACTTCTTTGATCTAAAAACATCCTGTGTTTTAAACAAAGACATACCAGAGCTAAATTACCATATTAAGAGTGTGCAATCTACAGCCTTAGATCATGCAAGCTACTTCTGGGCTAGCTATTTGCAGTATGATTGTGATAAAAGATTACAGCTGGAAGTGCAGGATGAAGTTGAGAAATTTCTGATGGTCCATCTTTTACACTGGCTTGAAGTTATGAGTCTGATGGGAACAGTAACCCATGCTGCTAGACTGCTATTGTCAGCTGCAAATTGGAGCCAAGTGAGTACAGAGATGTATAATTTACTTGCATACTTACATGAAAAAATGTAGGTTTTAAAACCAAGCTTATCAGACTTTGCGAAAGATGCAAATAGATTTGTAATGGAATTTCTGGAACCAATAACTCTGGCAGCACCACACATATATTTGTCAGCACTGCCATTTGCTCCCCAAGCATCAAAGGTCTCTGTGCATTTTCTAAAGCATTTTCAAAAGACATTGACTGTGAAGATGGGTCAAATGGAAGATTGGTCAGAGAAATGTTTTATAAAACTTGGAGACCATGATGGTAGAGTTGGTTCAGTTGCATTTTATCCTGATGGCAGGCACATTGTTTCTGGATCTTATGACAAGCCAGTCAGAGTGTGGGATGCTCAGGCAGGTCAAAGTGTCATGGATCCTCTCAAAGGCCATGATTGTTATGTTACTTCAGTTGTATTTTCCCCTGATGGCAGGCACATTGTCTCTGGATCTTATGACAAGACAGTCAGAGTGTGGAATTCTCAGACAGGTCAGAGTGCCACAGATCCTCTCAAAGGCCATGACAATTGGGTTACTTCAGTTGCATTTTCACCTGATGGCAGCCACATTGTTTCTGGATCTTATGACAAGACAGTCAGAGTGTGGGATGCTAAGACAGGTCAGAGTGTCATGGATCCTCTCAAAGGCCATGACAAATTTGTTACTTCAGTTGCATTTTCTCCTGATGGCAGGCACATTGCCTCTGGATCTGAGGACAAGACAGTCAGATTGTGGGATGTTCAAACAGGTCAGAGTGTCATGAATCCTCTGAAAGGCCATGATAACATGGTTACTTCAGTTGCATTTTCTTCTGATGGCAAGCACATTGTCTCTGGATCTTGGGACAATACAGTCAGAGTGTGGGATACTCAGACAGGTCAATGTGTTATGGATCCTCTCAAAGGCCATGACAGATTTGTTACTTCAGTTGCATTTTCTCCTGATGGCAGGCACATTGTTTCTGGATCCAATGACAAGACAGTCAGAGTTTGGGATGCTCAGACAGGTCAGAGTGTCATGGATCCTCTGAAAGGCCATGACAATTGGGTTAATTCTGTTGCATTTTCTCCTGATGGCAGGCACATTGTCTCTGGATCTGATGATAAGACAGTCATGGTGTGGGATTCTCAGACAGGTCAGAGTGTCATGGATCCTCTCAAAGGCCATGATTGTTATGTTACTTCAGTTACATTTTCTCCTGATGGCTGGCACATTGCTTCTGGTTCTTCTGACAAGACAGTCAGAGTGTGGGATGCCCAGGCAGGTCAGAGTGTCACAGATCCTCACAAAGGTTATGACAATTGGGTTACTTCTGTTGCATTTTCTTCTGATGGCAGCCACATCATCTCTGGATCTCATAATAAGACAGTCAGAGTGTGGGATGGCCAGATAGGCCAGAGTGTCATGGATACTCTCAAAGGCCATGATGGTCATGTTACTTCAGTTGCATTCTCTTCTCATGGCAAGCACATTGTGTCTGGATCTCATGACAAGATAGTCAGAGTGTGGGATGCTCAGACAGATCAGACAATCATGGATCACTTCACAACATCTTGTCTTTCAACTTGTTCTACTTCAAGCATTGCTGTTGCATTACCTATCCTCCCCATACATGCTGAGGATGGAAGCAAAATTGACCTGTCTGACTCCTATAAAACCTTTTTTTGTTGTTGTCATGACATACCCTTTTTAAAATTCTGTCACCGTAATGACAATTGGGTTATGCTACCAGATCATAGGTATCTCCTATGGGTGCCAGACCAAAACAAATCTGGTTTGTTCTGGCCAAGGACAACTACTGTGATTGGTTGCACTCCAACTTCACTTCAGTTCAAAAACTTTGTTTATGGTATACACTGGAGCCAGTGTTTCTCATCGTTACATGATCCCATTTAGGAAGAAACTGAATCTGTTGATTCCATAGTCTGGTTGAATTCAACTTTGCATCTTTTCTGATATTACTTTGTCAATCTGTTTCATCAACTTGCTGTTATTTACCACTCCCTTTTATGCCTTCTTCATTGATGGCATGACATATATCAAACTTTATTAGGATTTCATTCTCTGCCACATTCTTGATTTCAACTTCTTACTTTTCTCTTTATACCCTTGAAATGAATGGCAATAAAAAATTAATGGGCAATACCTTAAATAAGGGAAAATCTGTCAATTTAGCAGAGGTATTTGCCTTTTGAAGGTATCTATTTGTTGATGAAGATGTCTTGTAACCACAATATTTATGCATATGCTTAATTTGTCTCACTTTACTTCTACTATCTACCAGCCTTTATGGAAACTTTACCAGTCTTTGTCCAAGCAACCTGTTCTTTTCTTTAAATACAAAACTTTGTTTCTCCTCACCTCAGTTGTCACTTCACTTTGTGTCTACCTCTGAGGTGAGCTCTAGATTATTTTTCTCACTCTACTTTTACTGATTAATACCTGTATATAGTTCCATGCATTTACAGGTAGCTAGATAATATTAGTCATCACTTTACTTTGTGTCTGACTCTGACTTTACTCCCACCAGAATGTTGTCGTCTAATGCAAACCCACCATTTTTTGCTGATACTAGTGTTGGCAGGTCTCATTCACTGAACTGAAAAAGAACCAAAACCAAACTGAGTGCAACCAAAAGCAACCAGACCATCAGTTGTGGTTGCCCAATTTTGAGGTCAGTTAGGTTGCAGCTTGCCCCAACTTAGAGAATTTTTGAAAACCATTCAAAGACTGGTTGCATTCAGTTGCAGCTGGTCTTGTCATGGTATATATAAAGTACAATATATATACCAAAACATACATGTATACTAATAAGAACATATGAAGACAACTACTAATTATAACTATTTATGCTAAGATACTTGTATGGACATGGAGATGAAGAAGCCTGGGGGGGAAAATAGTCATTTGATGGCTGCTTATGTACCCTGTGGGTGTGCACAGACCATGTGGTCATGTTTGTGCTTGAAAAAAGAAAGGTGGAACCACTTGCCATTTGGCTCCCATGACAATTAAACAATATGACAACAACAAACAATGCCAAAAACAATGATGGTGACAATGCATGATGTCATCATTGTCTAGGGTCTTCCTCTGTGCCAGTCCAGGTAAGCAACACAAGTGCACCCCCCCTTCCCTTGTCTGACTCTGAATCCAGGTGCCATATTGCTGTCAGCAATGTGGCAACCAAATGATGAATGAACAATATTGTTGTGAAGTGTTCACTCTGAACTTCTCACATAGCTGAAGCCAAGAGGGAAGGAGGAGGCAAGAATGGGTGGTCAATCTAGGATCAACACCCATCAGTGAGAAATGAGCAGTTACAAGATACTCAGCTGGCCCAACATGATTATGCATACTGTAGGAAGTACAGATATACAAAGCACTCCATGTAGTGCAAGAGGAAAGCAATACTGCTGACAAGATGGTAGTTCAAGACAAAAGATCAATCTATTATGTAAGATATCCAAATCTAGCTACAGTCGCGGACAAGCAAAGTCAACTAATTTAATATCTTGGGAAGGAATGAATATTTTTGCAATCTGACTTCAGATTCGAACTCAGGATGTGAAAATACATCCAAAAACACCCCTCCAAAGTTTTTCCCACGAGAAATTGGGTTGGCCAAAATTTTGGACCATTTTTTGGGGTCTTCTACTGGTCTTGGGTCCCCCTGGCAGGTTCCCAATGCCAGGGGTGACCGAAAAAATTGTGGCAAAAATTATGGCACCTGCTAAACATTGTAATTCTGATTAGAAATTTATAACACACAATGTGAGGAGAGGTGGGGGTCAACAAGCCAGGGTTCATTAAGGGTCCATGGGGGTGGGAAGACCCTGAGTTGCCATTTTAGGTGGTATAAAATCATTTTTTTCTATGAGAACAGCTCATTAGAAATTTCCCAAACTCCAGGATCAGATGCAGAATCGAAAAAGGAGTCGATTGTGCTATTTTTCATGATTTAAGGGTCCATTTAAGGTCCGGCCAATATTTTTGGGGGTACATTGTCTCATTTCATCAATTTTGAAAAATTGGCTCATGGAAATCGAAGCATTGGGTCCTAATCTTCACGTTTCTGCAATAAAAAGTACTATTGAGGGTTGTGCAGGGTCCCCATATCACAATCACCAAATTAGTTGACTTTGCTTGTCCGCGACTGTATATACTACTGTTTGACTATGGCCTCTGGGCATTACCTTCCAATCCTGTATCACAGTTGTTGATATGCATTGCACAGGAATGAATGTGAAAGTGCAAAACACATCAAACAAGGATCAAGTGCCTCAGGAAAAACCTTAAACACCTAACACTCACTCACACACACTACACACACACTATCACAATTGCAGTGCAAGAGTTCAGGGCCTTTGATATTGAAAAATATCACTTGTGTTCTCAAAAGTCTCAATTGTATTGTTTTAATAATGTATTTAATTGCAAATCACAGTCCTAAGACTTTGAAAATGATTTAACATGTTGGGTGTGGTATGGGATAATTTGGTAGAACAAAGTTATGATTTTTATGGGGCTCTGGACATGAAACACAACTTTACTACAGGCTTTTCTAACTCCCTTGAGCTTTTATTATGCCTATGCACTCCTAAACAAGATGTACAAGTATGCTGCCTCATCTAAAGATACTGTTTCCAAAACTTCTCAATTCAAATGTCTTCAAGCAAGTTGACTCCCAAGCACACTGGCTTTGTTCACACTGTACTATCTGACCATGAAGTAATCTCCTTATTGTATACCATTGCCCACCTCCTAAGTCTCTACTTGGAGTGCAGCTAACTGGTCAATGCAAGACAATTCCTTGTGTATTGACCTAGCTACACATTCCTTAAATACTAAAAATCCTTATCTATGCTTTTACATGTGTTTTTCTGCAGTATATATGTAAAAACTGAATAGCTGGGATATTTTACTAGGGTATCATAATATTTTATAGTCTTTCTCAAGGGACACTACAGATTTTGTAGTGTATATGCAGAATGCATCAGTATTGATGCATACATGGAAATAGCCAATGTAGCTATTTTTAGTTTTCTTTGATCTCTTGTGTTTTCTTCCTCTATAGCCTCAGTTGCTATTTTGACATGTTGCATCATAGTTTTGATAGGCATGCTGATGTGGTGATCTGCTTTGCCATCAACCTCTGGCTCATGACTTTTAAGGTAAGTTTTCAATGGAAAACTTCTTATCTCTGTCTTGGAGCATGGCAATGCTCTTCAATTATTTTGTCATATGATTTCTGTATGTAACAAAGGGATTCTGTTGCATGAGATGCAACCAGAATAATTTTCTTTCTATGTTTGTGCTTTCACATGGTTGTGGCTGACAATGCATCAGTTTTGATGCATGCACAGGAATTTCTGTACATGACTTTCTAGGGCTGAAAACAGTACACTTAATGGTTTCTTTTAGTGTAGTGCAACACAGGACATGACACACAGTGTCTATTATGTATCTCCTTTGTAGAACTCACACTAAGCCCATGATAGTTAATACAATTTTATTCCCTGCATTGGGGTGTCTACTCTAGAGTACTTTTTATACTCTATTTTGTGGTGGGTAAATCCTAGATAGGTTCCAAGTATAATATCATGACACATAGTGTTTTAAGGTCTGGTTCAGTCCAGTTTTTTGACCTTGATCAGGCACAACTGCAACCACAACTGGTTGTGACTGCAGCCCAAATTTCAATCAACCAGACCAAACCATAGTGGACCAGTTGATATTGGTCCACTTCTAGTTTATCAACCAGTTTCAACCGGTCTTCTTTGAGACTGGTTGAAACCAGTCCTACCATTCGTTCAGACCGGTCTTGGTATACTATGAGGCATGTAATATAAGGTACTAGTAGTAATATAGTAACAAAGTAATAGTGGTTTGGTGTGTGTCATTGCTGTGTTGTCCTCCCCCTGTGTCATTCCCTGTGTTTTGTCTAATCATCATCCATTGTCACTGTCATCCATTGTCCCCACCATCCATTGTCCCAGCATTCCATCCCCCCATTGTCTCCACCTCCTTCAGTTGTGGTGTGTGATGTGGCCACAGGGTGGGTAGTGGTGTGTGATGTCATTGCAGGATGGTGGCATGTGACATGGCTGCAGGGTTGTTTGTGGTCCCCTGCATTGGCACCAGTGTTAGTTGGGTTGTGCAGTGTTGGTCTGAAGAAGACAAATGACAACATCAGTTGTTCATCATTTGGTTGCCACATTGCTGTCAGCGATGTGGCACCTGGATTCATAGTGAAAGAGGGGAATGGGGGGGTGGGTGACATTGTAACCAAACAAGAACTGAATAAGCATTTGATCAGTAAGTTAGTTTGTCAAAGAAAGAGTATAATGATGTACCCTAGGGCCCAAACAATGAACTAGTGTCATTTGGGCCACCTGCCTTGTGTTCATTTGTGGGTGATGCTTCACAGGGAGGTGGGCAGACATTGATGGTGGGAGTTGTTGTGTTGTAAGATTTGTTTGTTGTTGTCAAAGTTGTTTGTTGTCATGGGAGCCAACTGGGAAAGTGGTTCCACTTTTGCACAAACATGACCACATGGTCTGTGCATGGCCACAGGGTATATAAGCACCCACCAAATGTCAACATTTCACCCCAGGCTTCTCTGCCTCTATGTAAATACAAGCATCTTTGTTAAATACTTGTGATTATTACTTTTATTCATACTTTATTATTATATGTTTTAGTATTTGTGTTGTACTTTATATATACTGTGACAAGACCAGTTGCAACCAGTCTTTGAACAGTTTTCAAAAATTCCTCAAGTTGGGGCAACCAGCAACCCAACTAACCTGTAATTGGGGGCAACCACAACTGATGGTCTGGTTGCTTTTGGTTGCATTCAGTTTGGTTTGAGTTTTTTTTTCTGGTTCAATGAACTGTACCTGCAAACATTAACAACACATGAGTACTGCTGCCAGGTCCAAGGCCTTTGTCCTATTTCAGATTTAATGCATTTGCACTTTTAGTCTACTGAACAGGGCATGTTCAAAGACTCTTAATATCATTGCAATTTGTAAGCAGTGTTTACAGAGGTATGTGATAGGTAAAATCGCAAAAATCAGGTTTTTCACAGTCAAATTGATTTAACCCATATCAGTGGATGCTTGGTAGCTTTTGACTTTCAGCCCCACACTCCATTGTTCCCATTTTAGAAGTTTTGGTGGTTGGGTTTGATGCTGCAGAGGTTCTTGAACCATTTTCATATTTTTATAATGACAGTATGGAGAATCAGTATCACCAACAGCCCTTGGCAAAGAAAGCTAGCAGAAAAATGAATACATCTACACTTTCAGCAACAGC
>Ga0307507_10005521_pt1 | contig 20691 bp, 15 predicted proteins | sample 7_EM_MG_FD_207223 | JGI IMG/M metagenome (GOLD analysis project Ga0307507, IMG submission 207223) | Populus trichocarpa ectomycorrhiza microbial communities from riparian zone in the Pacific Northwest, United States - 7_EM | ecosystem: Host-associated > Plants > Roots > Unclassified | place...
GGACCCTTATTTTTACCCCAAATACAAGCCCATACCATCAACTTTATCCCAGGTCCTTTTGTAACCCCATGAATGCAGTCTTTATGCCACTTTTCCTCAGGTGTTCTGAACACCCAAATACCCTTAGGATCTTTGGACTTTTCAACCATGCATTCATCACTAAAGATGACCCCCTCAAAGTCCTCCTGTGTCCAATCCTTATACTTCTTGGCCCAAGCTAGCCTCTTGACAGCATGCTCATCTTTCAGAAATGCTGTTTTCCTGGCTCTCCACTTTTTGATGTTGACTGATGCTAAAGCTTGCTTGATGGTCTTGACTGAGGCATCTGGTGCAACCTCATTGCACAATTCTGATAAGAGGAGGTGGCGTGCCTTCTTAGACTCTCTGACTAGGCGGCGATGGGTTCTGGTATCGATAATTTTGTGTCTTCCAGGCATGGGGAGGTTTTTCACATAACCCCTCTTTTGGAACCGGTTGTAGAAACTTAGAACAGTACTCTTGGGACGACTTAAGATCTTTCCAATTTCAGAAAAAGAGAGAGATTTTTCTTTCAAGGCAACAATTTGCCCTTTCTCAAACTCTGTGAGATTGCCAGTCTTTTCTGGAGGCATGGTTGTTGAGGGGTGGTTGATCGTTGAGGTGGGGTTTTTTGAGGGGTTGCCCTGTTGCCGCCGATCGGACGAATAGCTTTGTCTTAGTACTTTATGATATCTAAAATTCTAGTTGCTAGACGATCAAAACGTAACGTTGCCTCAAAGATGAGTTTGCCAATCCTACTAAATGCCAGACGGCAGGCTACGGTATGTAGACGCCATCCACTTACCAGCCCACCTACAATCATCAAGCCCTCCCTAACGGTCGGTGCCGTCTCGTGTTGCTGGATGGCCATCTATAGGTAAACGGGCCCTTAGCTGCAATCCAAAAACTTTAGAGGTCGGCTACTGTGATTGGTTTAAATTTAATTTTTTGCTAGGCTAAATGGGCCGCCTACTCGAGTAGTGACTACGATAGAATGCCGGTAAAGCTACGGTAGTTTACTTCTGAACCGACCTTTAGTAATAACCCAGATGGATCTCTTAGGGGTGTTTGGCGCGTTTGGCAGTCACTTATGTAATCCATTTGGGGCTCTGATTGACCCAAGCCGATTGCATCAGCATCCTACCGGTGGTCTGAAATCCGAAGAGCCTAGCCCCAAACAACCCCTCATTCCTTATTGCTTTCATCACTCTCCGACAAACTTTACAACCAGAACAATAGGTCTAGCGATAGGATCGTACAAAGCCGTACGCGCTCATTCCGGGAGGCCGGCCGCAGAATAGGGCAGAAGTGAGCGCTGAGAAACATCGCAAGGTAGCTCGTGACCTTAGCCATCATAATTCAGTGGCACGATAGGAGTGGGCTTTTAAACGGCGACGAAAACCCCAAGAGTTAAGCCAACGCAAATGACTCTAATTGTCAGCGTACAAGTTTGGAGTGGAGAAGTTCTTCGTCTCTCATTCACTTCTCCCTCTACAAGTAGCGCTCACCCTCAACTAACAACTAGCTAACGGTAAAGACAGGGGTAGATATCCGTTCATGTCCTAGTGTGCCTACACGTCCACACTTTAGTGCTCCTCCATACTATTGCGCTTCTTGTCACCTGCGCTCCCCGATATAATGTTCTACTACTGGGATTACTTTACCGTCACTTTCTCCCCGACGGATGCCCCCCTTTCCCGTTTCTGGACTCCCGTGCTAATAAAAAGAACGACTTTGGCATAATAAGTAATTCACCCCGTTTATACCCTCCACGCATCCGACTCCTCCAGCGTTTCATCACAAACGCATATCCAAAGTCTTTGTCCGAACGGTAAAGAGATAGGATGAGCGCGATACGCTCAGTATGCCGAGCAGCATCGAAGCCTTCCAGCATTAAGATCAACGAAATACCATATTCACAATGCAAGGAGCTTTTGTCCGGAGAAGCCAATATTATCAGAAATCTGAATTCATTCAGAGAACAAGTTGGATCTCGTTAGTGCCGGCAGGATAGGGATCCCAGCCTTCTGAACTAAATCGTAACGATTACTTACTAGAGAACTAACATTGCCTTAGACTCTGCAATTGCTCCGCTTCAATGTGCACATTGCTTGAGTACTCTGATCTCATAATACAGATATTCGATAACTTCGGATGCGTTCATACTTAAATTCTGTTGACTAATCTGATCGCTAGTGTTTATTCCCCCTCCCAAATCTCAAGCGATGACTAACCTAGGACCGTAAACCATTCGGGAGTCTCCAAAAATCGCCCTTGCGCTTGGAATAATAGTCACCAGCAAATATATGCAAGGCTGGCACTTCCGAGGTGAGAATAACGAGGAACCGTTCACCCCCACCCTACCTTTCCTAAGCCCCTCCCTCCCTCATTCGGGAAGCTTTAAGTTCTAATTATTGTGGAACCCCAGGTTAAGCTGTTGCAGTGGGGGCGGATATGAAGCTGTAAGAATAGGAAATTGGTATCAAGTTATCGGGATAACTTGTATCACAACTTTAGGTGGCTACCCAGGTAGCTAAGATAGGGCCTTAATTATTGACAAAACGAAATGGGAGCTCATATCTAGCGCTGGTGCGGAGCCTAAGAACAAGGGAGACCCCCAAGATGTTAAATCACGGCTGGCTAATACGAACAAAGGCCGGAAGATGGGGAGAGCAGCAAAACTGGTATTATTAGGCAGGTTTTAAGAATTGGCAGGAAGGCAGTAATTTAACGCAAGGGCATGTTCTGTAAATGAAAGACCGATGATTTCTTGTGAACGGAACTTACTCTCGACCGTTCGGCTAGAAAAATGTTTAATAATCTTTTGTACTGCTATTTTTGTACGGTAACTTCTGTAGAAATAAATAAAATTGGGAAAATTGAAAATTGAAAATCGACTAGCAGTGCGCTTTGTGCTCGGGTCGTGCGGGTTATAAATACTTCCGAACATTGACCAACTACAGATTTCTGAAGAAGAAAAAAAACAGAAAATGAAAGGGGAAAAGCAAGAAGGGAAAAAAGGAGAGGACACAGGCTGAGTTGCTCCCAGTTTTGTTAATCAAAATTCCAGATGAGAAGAAGAAATAACCCGCATAGAGGGTATCTGATGACTCACGTTATACGTGTGGTGAGTCTCTCACTAGAAGAATCCATGACATCCCCTATTCGGTAGAGTATATAAATTTAGTACTGTATTTATCAAACCTGTGAGAGAGTAAAGGGAGGCTAATAACCAATCCATGTCTCGTCGTGATTCCTATTTTTATTGATTTATCCGCCGTTGGGATTATCCGTTAATCGTATGAGGAGTGTTTGTTGCTCCCGGGTTGTGGGAGTTATGTGGGGATACTTCCGGCGAGGGTCATTATGGCTAAGCACTCGTTGTTGTTACCGGGGGGGGGGGACTGGTAAGGACTGCCAGGCGCATGCGAGTTATCACAGTGAGGGACTCGTGGTACGCGGCTGGGGAAGGTGATTGAGATAGGCCTTACCATCGCTGTTTGGTCTATGGAAGTTGTGGGCGAGAAGCGGGCGAGAGAGCGGGATTTCTATCAGGTTGTTCCATAAATCGTGTCAAAAGGCTTTCATTTTGGATATTGCACATTTTAAGTGGCAGAATACTGGAGGATTTGGAGAGGAAGGTACAATGCATTCTAATGGTGGGGTATTCTGAGAAAAGAAAAGAACAGAGTCAAAGGAGGAAAACGGTGAAAATAAGTATATAGGTATAGTGCAAATGGAGTCAAACCGGGTCCTCTAAATAGGCCAAATGCGATTCCAAACTAGTCAACCACAACAAGGAATTTTGTAAAAGAAAAACCGCTACGCTGAAGCTACTCCACTGGAGAACAAGGTAGCGGTTTTTGTTTTTTAATTAAAGGCGGTAGGAAAAAGTAGTTAAAGATTGAAAAGTGAAAATTTTGGTGAGAGCGGAACAACTGATAGAATCTACTCAGTACCATGCTAATAAATACTGTGGATTACTAAGAGAGAGTGATACTTGATGAACAAAATATTAGAGGTAGAAAGTAATAATAGCTTGATATTTCTCAACTATTGTGAACTCAATCGACAATCAACATCACCGTGCCACAAGTACATGATTCTATTTAATTCTGCCCATTGACTATTTTACTTATTTCCTAGAAGTGTATCATTTCCTCTTACTCATCAAGTCTTGGCAATTCTTGGCTCAATTCCGATCGGTTGCCACGGAATTGCTGTTTCACCGGAGGACCCGCCTTTAGGCACTTTCCACCGTACTTCCAGTGTTCCCAACGGGCCAGGCCGTCGGTAGGCCGGCCTATATGCCATAGGCTGGGCCAAGGCAGGCCGCGCTAGAAGTAGCCTAGGCCGATATAGGCCGAACTCGGCTGACCTGCCAAAGCCTATCAGGCCTGATAGGCCCCTATAGGCCCCATGATTAGCATTGAGAACAGATCGCTTTAAAGGTATCTTGGCTCCCCCGCCTTTTTGACGTTCCCCATCTTTTATCTGATTCATTTTTATCTTTCGGCTATTGCTCTTTAAGGAATCACACAACGGGTGATAAGCAAACATCTTAAGAATGTCTTGACGATTTACCTCCAAAGTCACCACCACAGTCAAATCTTACCATTTTTCCCTCCGATGTTGTTTTTCTACAATTAATTTAATTACACGATCTACTCTCCAGTATTTTTTGCTAATAAGCCAAATTGTTTTTGTATTTTAACGTTATTTAGTAATGAGGGAACATTTATTTTGAATTTTTGCCAAGGTGACCGCACCGCTTCTCGCCGGGAGCGGAGTAGACTAGGCCTATACGGCCTATAGGCGGGCCCGGCCCGGCCAGGCTCAGGCGTTACAAAGCCTATAGGCTCCGGCCAGGCCAGGCCCCAGAGAATTTTCATAGGCCAGGCCCGGCTTTACCGAAGCCTGGCCCGCCTGGCCCGTTGGGAACACTGGATACTTCTTCAATCCTCCCCCTAAAATATTTTTCACTTGATTTTTGTGACTCTTTGGCCCTTTTGACATTGTTTTCTTCAGCTACTGTAATCCTCAAGTGTTCATATTTTCTCCAGCAACTGTAATCCTAAAGGGTTCCGCAACCTCCTTCTGTTTTCCACTTATTATAGTCAGCGCCCCCAAGCGTCCAGTCCGCCCGTCTTTAGCCTAGGACGGGACGGACGCCAAGTTTGCGACCATAGGACGGTACGGATGCCTAGTTTCCGTCCGTCCTAATCTATGCCCAGCACGGACAGCCGGGCCCTATATGTGTCTTAGTTTCTGTTTCATTTTCGAATTTCATGAGCATTAGGTCAGTGTTGTTCAGAAGTGAAACATTTCATTCTAATGTAGAGAAGCTCAGGCTCTACTATGATGTATCAAATTTCGCTATCAATCAACCAATGCTTCCAGTGATATCCGATCCTGGTTCTGAGGACCCTGACCCCATTCCACTTCCTTGACCCAACCTTGAAGCTGCAGCGTGAGACGGCAAAAGGGTTTTAAAATTTGAAGTATCGTAGCCAAATCATCCCAATCATCTCTGGCTAGCTCGTTGGAGGTAACAAGACCCAGATCTATAAGGTCAAGATCGATATTAGAATCAGAACTTCCAATTTGTCGTATACGGCGGGCTTTAGCTTTACGTTCCTCCGTAATTTGCGGTATCAATAAAGCCTTCTAGGATATCCCTCAACTCGAAAGCCCTTTCGAGAGCATCCGTATCGCTTGACCAGCGAGTTACATTTCCAACGAGTGGTATTAGTAGGCCTGTATATTCTCTTCCTCTTACTAGTCGAACCTTCTGGGCAAATCGATCTCGTAGTTGCGGCGTTCGTAGTATCCATTACTTAGGAACCAACAGTACACTTTTCTGGCTTTGCGCTTCGGGAGGAATGCATGCGGAACATTAAGATGAATGCCGGAGATATCGCCTGCAATTGTCGCGCTTCAGACATTGTACTGGAAGGTAAGATAGAAGGTTTCAAGAGTACAAGATCTGGGTGAATGAGACCAAGGGAGGCGGACTCTGCTTTATTGCTAGGATTTCTCAAAATAGTTAATCTTCGTCTCTCGGGTCTCTATTTATTCACCCAGGCAGAGGTGTGCAGCGACCACGCAGCCTATAGGCAATTGGTTAGGCGATATGGGTGGCGACAGGGCCGAGAAGGTAGTGATGACGGTATGCGGGTAGCAACCGGGGCCTACAAGGGACACCCGTCCTTACTCAGGACGGTAGGTACCCGCAGGTGATGGTAGGTACCTACCGGAACTTACCATTTCCAAAAAAGACTGCAGGGCCCCCCCGTCGACCTACAGGACGGCGGTGTTTACAAAAGAGGGACGCCGTGCCCGGCCGTCCTTACCCACCCTGCCCGGGAAGGACGAAACGGACGGGACGGTTGGGAACACTGATTATAGTTGGCCACTGACCTATTCCAGCTCCTAGTAAACTTTAATGGCAAACTTCTGATATACCCTTGCAGGCCTTCCAATGGGTTGACCCGGGTTGAAAAACAGGCCAACCCAACCCACCCCAACGAAGAATAACCCGGGTTAACCCAACGAACCCGTTGGGTCCGGGAACAAAAACTCCGGCCATGTAGCCCAAGTGAATGGTAGACTATGGCGGGTGATAAGACGCGTCTATATCGTAGATATTAATCACTATTAGGTTCCTTTAGGATAGACTTACTCGGTATCCGCAATTGTTACTAAAGTTCCATTAGGAGACTCTGAATGTCCCCAAATCCATGATGACGGAGGAGGTGGTTTTCGTTTTTTTCGTGACCAGGTGGAGCCGCCGCGTTAGAAGTGGAGAGGGCGGGAGAAATTAATTCGCGTTCTTGCCCGTATTCTTCAGCAAGATGTTCTTCCAGCTCCGATTCATAATAGGAAAGGTCAGAGAGTGGACTACTCGTTTGAAGTGTAGCCGGAGGGCTAGATATAGCACTATTAATAGAAGAAAAACACATATTTAGTGCTAAATAGACTATTCACGAGCAATGGATTGAAAGCATTGAGGGAGCAAGAGGCATACCAGGTCGGTAGAGATTAAATAGAAAGAGCAGAGACACCGATAGCTGGTGTACTAATGGTACGCGTTTTTTAACCTTCAGAACGAGTGATACTCCAAGATAACAATCATAAGGTAAAACCTTCGTCGGGTTCGCCGAGTAACCCCGGTTTGGAATATTCCCAACCCAACCCAACCAACCGAGCTCAAGAGTGAGCCCGACCCAACGAACCCGACCCAACCTAACTAAGAACCCGGGTTAACCCAACGAACCCACGCCCCATTGGAAGCCTTGGAGGGGAGGTTCGTAAACTTGAAAGAGAATGGATATGTGGCTTGATCTCTGAAGGGATGGGAGGATAAGTTATAGTTTATCTATACTCCTGTCTCAAGCGTTAGCTAGTTTAGTTTAGTTAGTGTGTATTATGAGTCTTGAGCATTAGAGAGCAAGTATCGGAAAGAGAAGTTCCCTCTCTTAAGTTGTGTGATGGCGATCGAACTCATGAGTACCGCTTCTCTCCTCGCGTTTCCTTTCGTTTCGCACCCGTAGGCCACTACTAGTAGTCACGAATCGAGCAATAAGGGAAAGAGAAGATACCCGATCGCATCGGCTATCTTCCAGTATCTTGAGATATCTTCAGGGATCTTCCGGTATCTGCCGGTCTCTTCAGATATCTGTAGGCATTTTCCGATATCTGTGGGCATCTTCAGATATCTGTGGGCATCTTCAGATATCTGTGGGAATCTTCAGATATCTGTGGGAATCTTTAGATATCTGTGGGCATCTTCAGATATCTGTAGATGTGAGCCACCCCTTAACAAAATAATGACCTGTCATGAGGAATATACCGAAAGCCTACCAGCGCCGCCAGGCCCCATGAACCCTGCCGGCTATCTGCAGGCCGACCTAGCCGTTTGCGAACGCTGATTTCCAGCTTCAAACCTTTAGTTTATGCACCGACCACATTTAAAAGCCAGGCACACAAAGCAACGGGGTAACGAATATTGGTTGCATCAGCAACCCTAAACCTAAGCTACCCAAGCTAAATGTTGATGGTAATTGGACCTCGCGCTAAGCCGCCGGAAATTGCCTCTCCTAGATAAGGGGCGAGCGTCCAGCGAAAACTGACCCCCTGAGCCTGAGCTTAAGATAGGAACAAAAGAAAAAATAGCCAGACCTTACTAGCAGAGGCAACCCCGCGTCCTAGCCTAAGGTTCAATTATTCGAGTTCTTAGAAGAGAAGCAACAGATCAGGCACAGAATCACGAACTATCACTTGAGGTCAATGATACGGTCTTGGCGACAAGTTTTATTAGTTAATCCCTATATTGCGATACTAGAGATAATAGCGCGGAAGGGGCAGCTCCAATCCTATACAGTAATAACAGGAAAGATCGAACGTCGCGCTAGGACGTTGGAGTTGCCTTGGCTGGTATTAGTGCGTACCACGAGCCGGCTGGGCCAATGAGCCAATAGAATCGAACCGATCGAGCTTTGCCCCAGAGCTCGGGCCTGCCATTATAGGCTTGTGAAAAAAAGCTCTAGTCGGGTCGAGCCTGAATTTGTTAGTAGACACAGAATATCACTCGCTTTGGCTTGGGAAGACCAGAGTGGAGAATGTAATGCTCAAATATTAAACAGAAAAAACACAATCAAATACATGTTACATGATCACGAAAGAGTCTATCCACCTCCTCAACTTGCAATTCCTCTGCATCTAACTTCATTTTCCAACCCTCAACCTCTCGTTAACCCAGCCAACCTTTCAGAACTAACGCAGGACTGGCTGCAGAAAACCTTTTCCGATATTAAATTTACCTTTCTCTGCTTCTGAGCATCCACTGCGATTTTCCTTATTATAATACCCATCCCCCCCGCCTTCACTAGCTTCTTCCTATCTCCTCCCGTCTCCTCCTGTTTCCTCCCGTCCTGCCCTTTGTCAGATTCAGTGTTCCCAACCGTCCTGTAGTCCCGTCCGTCCCGGGCAGGGTGGGTAAGGATGGCCGGGCACGGCGTCTGTCCCTACCAAACACCGCAGTCCTGTAGGTTGACGGGCGGGCCCTGCACTGTTTTTGGAAATGGTAACTTCCGGTAGGGCACGGCCGTCATGAGTAAGGACGGGCGTCACCTATAGGTACCTACCGTCACCTGCAGGCACCTGCCGTCCTGAGTAAGGACGGGCGTTACTTGTAGGCCCTGGCTGCTACCTACATGCCCCGGTTACTACTTTCTGGGCTCTGTCGTCATCCATATGGCCCAACCCACCGCCCATAGGCTCCGTGGTCGTTCCACACCTTAGCCTAAGCGAACAAAATATGCATGAATACAGACCTAGATCAGATATCATGGAAGCATTAGTTGATTTATAGCTAAATTCGAAACATGATAGTAGAGCCTGATCTTCTCCACATTAGAATAAAAATTGCTTCCCCTCTTCATAACACAGACCTAATGCTCATGAGATTCAAAAATGAAACATAAACTAAGACACCTATAGGGCCCGGCCGTCCGTCCAGGACATAGATCAGGACGGGCTGCCACTGGGCGTCCGTCCCGGGCAAAGGTCTCCAACTTGGCGTCCGTCCCGTCCTAGGCGAAAGACGGACCGACTGGACGCTTGGGAACACTGGTCAAATTTGAGGTGAAAGGTTGAGAAAAAAGTATCGCAAAAAGATCGAGCTTGGCTCGAGTCTGGCTCCAGTCCGAGTTTGTGCAGGCTCGAGCAGGCTCGGCTCGGGAAATAAGTGGGCTGGTGTGGCTCGAGCCCTCGAGCCTCTCAACTCGTAGCAAACACTAATTGGTATATAACCTCCCGCACGTTTGTCTTTGTTTTGTCTTACACTCAGGGTCCAGGGGATCAGTTTTCGTACTGCTCTCGCCTTGCGATCGGAGAGAGCGAATTTCGGATTTCCTTAGCCCTCAGTGCAATTATTCCAGTTCTTCCGGTATGAGTTTCAGATACAAATGATGGCTAATCAGGATTTCAAGCTCACAGAACTCATAGTGGAGTGGAGGGAATTCTCATAATTTGTACTGTACGCTGAAAGTCTTGGTGATTGATTGCACTGTCCCGTTGAGTTGTTTTTAGATGCTATATTTCTTTTGGAGAGGTCATATGTGCTGAAGTTGAGCCATTTTTGGTGAAAAATGGGCAGGGATGGTGCCGACGAATGTTGCAGTCAAGATCGTACCGGTAAGTTGGAGGTTCTCTTACTACGCAACAGAATGTATCATAATATATGTGAGTTCCTTACCGCTTTGTCCATCTCGAAATGTTCAGAGTCATACCCGGGTGAACACACTTACTATAGCTTAGGAGTATAAACGAGAGAATCTTCAGAGTCTGTCCTTGCGATTAAAATTAGTTATGGCACAGGACCCTCAACCTAGCAAAGCAACTGTCTGTGGTAAATAGTACAGTACAATCTCGACTACGAATATCTCGATACGGCAAATACGAAAAGGAAACCGCTATTCCTTATCTTTTCCCTCTCCTTCCTACTGCGGTGCCGACGATTCTCAAATATTTGGAGTTATTGTTGACTACAGGGTTGGTATTCGCAAGCTAAATGTTGTGGTTATCTTTAGCCTTGATTTGTCACATTGCGCGCTTATGTTCTATAACTTATTTTAAGCGCGAGTATTAGAATAATTAATCCGGCTTAGCACTCATTGTCCGATCCCACTTCTGGTTCCTGAAACGGAACGGGGCCGGGGCAATTGGACAGGGTTCCGAATAGTCTGACCGGTCAAGTCTTGGAGGCAGGCCTAGGCTCGTCCTAGGCTCGTCAGTCCTGGCTGATGTCAATGACAGGACCTGACTAACTCTGGTGGTCCGGTCTCTATAAAAAATTGCATAGTCATGTAATATCACTCACTTGGCGCACCGAAAAAATTTGATATTCATTAATCTATTTTTGCTGCTCCTAATCTCCGACTCTCCTAAGATTATACAGTATAATCGATGAATTTAATTAAGAAAATCTGTATTTGAACGTAATATATAGTGATAAAAATAGTAAAAAACAAAACCAGATGCTAATTCTATCGAAGGGCCGTGCATGTCCTATTGCTTGGGGGCCTGGTCTGACCAATCCTGGCCAAGTCCGGTACAATAATCCTGACTTTCTAGTCGGCCTAATTTGTACTATTAGACTAGACTCGACTTTCGACCAGACCAGGTAGTCTAGCCCAATCATCCACGGACCATTCAGAGCCCTGCAATTGGATCTATGTCAAAGAGATCTACGACAGCATTGTTCGCTTATTTTCCTAGACAAGATATTGCATTCCTTTTTTACTCCAGTCTGGTTCAGATCGACTTGGAGGACTGGAATCTCCCTTTATGTGAGGGTTTAGGAAGTAGCTACTCCAGGTAAATTTGAGATCATAAGTCACTGTCGAGCTTGGAGTCACAGTGGGAGTATTGTCACGCATATCGTGAATACCAAATTGGTGGATAAACCGGACAGACGGCTATGAAAGCAGGACAAAGGAAATTGAAAGTGTGTCTATCACACACATATCCGGAGAACAAGATCTCTAAGTACATTGGGTTTCTCGTAAGTGTTCAAGGGATCCTAACCCCGGATAAGATGTAGCAAAAGGGCGATGCCAGAAAACAGGGGAGACAGGTGTTTTTTATTACCTGCGGTAGCAAATGAGCAAACAAGGGGCTTAAGGGGAGTTAATTTGCAAACGGGAAAAAAAGAAAAAGATGTATCAGGATAGAGAAGCAGGGAAAATGGGGAAAACTGGATTTGGAGGGTATCTCAAAGGCTAGCAGAAAGCGATTCGGTGGTATATAGGGAAAGGTAGCAGGCTAATTTAGAAAAGTGAAAATGACCGGGAGTTGCAGCAGTGAAGGCCTTGAAACGCATGAATAAACTCGCAAGCAAATACAGGGAAAGGAAGTTGATTCGAACAGATAAAGGTTAAGTGGGAGAAAGAGCCAGAGTATACTCTATTCCTTATTTCCTTGACAGTAGGTTTATGCCCCCGCCGCACAGGACCGCTTGATCCATAGTATCATCTCCCGAAGAGCGAAATAAGCGGGTCTTGGGAGTGTCGGCATCTCGGGTGGTTGATTTGGGTTGTGGAGCATCTTGACACGGCTGTAATTGTAAAGAGGAGAAAACCCAGGCCGCAGCACAATCTTGGTGGACTGGATGAGCTCGGGTTGACTCATTCTGAATGGATAGGATACCATTAATTGGTATGTTTCGGTCTATAATGACTATTATGTACAGCCCATGAGAGTGGTGTTCGGCCCCCTATGTCTGTTATATTGGGGTCGACATCCTCACGTTCCAGCAGCAGCTTGACTGCTGCATGGTGTCCCTCCTTAGCAGCCCTCAAGAGAGGAGTCTGTTTCGAATTGTCAGACATAGTGGTGTTGGCGTAGTCCTCCACGTTCCCAGAGCAGTTGCAATACGTAAAGGGTGAAATGACGCCGGGATAGAGCAGAAAAAGGATTAATGCACTTTAATCCCTCGCAGGAAAAGTGGGCAAGCGACGCCTTGCGGAAACAGAAAACTACGCACTTGAGGGATTCGTGATCGCAGGCTGTCAACAGAATAGGTTGCCACTGGTAGAGATAGAAAAAGTATATAAGGGGCAAGCGCGAAAGAAATCAATTAATGCGGCTGTCGTGTTCTCGATCGAAAGTGTTAGTCGTCACCCTGTTCGTTGTTGTCAAAACACCGCGGTCGGTGTTGCAAAGCAGTGCAGAGAAGACTACTTATATAACTTTTTGGGACAGCCCTCTCTAGCAACGCTCTGCACAGCAGTCACATTTACGGCCTGTCACGAATATCCTTGGAAATAGCGACATCCACCTAAGATAGGTTTAACTTGGGAAGTTAACAAGATCTAACACAGACAAGTGACTCGGGCCATACCGCATCAGGAAAGCACTAATCCTTCTTAAGAACTTTTGACTCAAAACCCGGAGATTAGGGGCTGCCGGAGATGGTGGATTTCACGAGATTTTACCTTATTCCGTCATGCCCTCTCCACACTTCTTTTGGTGCTAGCACTCTATATATAGGGCCAGTCACCCAAAACGGGTATAGTGCAAAGCGGTCAAAACGTGTGCTAGGGCCATTGCATCGCGAAATGCCGCTACTGTGTGAGGGTGTTCAATTCTGCTTGTCCTCTTATTTTTTTTCTATTATCAAATTTTTATATGCAATAAATGAAGAACTAGCTTGTAATAATACATCATAATCGCTATTCTCCTTTCCTCCAGGCTGATTCAATATGTCTCAAAATCCTAAATTTAAGTTGAGATCCTTGTTCCCGCATATAACCCTGTGCCCTTGTCAAATGAGGCATTCTGTGATGCAGCGGCCATGGTAGACGTTGGGGGACCCTTCGTACCGTATATTCGGAGGAACGAATTTCTCGCTGACGTTTTCAGTAGAAAAGCGGAGCGTTAATTCCCTGGCTGTCTATTCTTAGCAAGAAAGTGATGATGGATGAATACGAAGCCAAGGTTGCTGCTACCGAATAATATGATAGGGGGGATGAGGCCACTACATGCAAGGTAAGATCAAGCTACTATCCTACTAGAAAGTGTTGGACGAGTTCGTCGGTGGCAGTAGTGAAGCTACTCTTGGGACGGAAGGATGTCGACCCAAATATCGCAGACGGAGATGGTCGAACACCATTCTCATGGGCTGCCAGTTATGAGGATAATGAAGTAGTGAAGCTACTGTTGGAACGGGAAGATGTCAACCCGAATTTCCCGGACAATGAAGGCAGGACACCTCTATGGTGGGCTGCCATGCAGCATTCCCATCAGATGGTGAAGCTACGGATAGATCATGGGGATGTCAACCCCAATATATCTGATAAACTTGGCCAAACACCACTCTGCGGGCTGTCGAGCTTGGTTTTTATGAAGTAGTAGAGCTACTGTTGGAACGGGAAGATGTCACCCCCGATGCCGAGAGCGTTCTTGGCGAAACACCGCTCATGATAGCTGCCAATCGTGGGTCTCTGACACTGATGAAGCTACTGTTGGGAAGGGAAGATGTCAACCCTAATATGGCCGATAGGTATGGCCGAACGCCGCTCCTGCGCGCCGCCGTGCGTGGGCATGATCTACTCGTAAAACTACTCTTGGACCGGGAAGACGTCACCCCGAATATCCCAGACTGCAACGGCCAAACGCCTCTCGCGGCAGCTGCCAAGTTTGGGCGTGATGGAGTAGTGAAGCTACTGCTTGGACGCCAAAATGTGAACCATAATATACCCGATAAATCAGGTCGAACGCCCCTCTTGTGGGCTGCTGCAAATGGCAGTGATGGAGTAATGCAGCTGCTACTAGGACAGGAAGATGTCAACCCCAATATCACGGACATTGGCGGACGAACACCACTCTCATTGGCCGCAAATCATGGGCATGATGGAGTAGTGAAGCTACTCTTGGGACGGAAGGATGTCAACCTCAAATGGCAGACATAGACGGCCGAACGCCGCTCTCATGGACTGCCAATCATGGGCATTATGGAGTAGTGAAGATACTCTTGGGATGGAAAGACGTCGACCCCAATATTGCAGACGGAGGTGGTCGAACACCACTCTCATGGGCTGCCGATTACGGATATAATGAAGTAGTGCAGCTGCTGCTAGGCAGGACAGGAAGCTGTCAACCCCAATATCCCAGACCATGATGGCCGGACACCGCTTTGGTGGGCTTCTCACTCAGGGCATGAGGGAGTGGTGAATATACTCCAAACCCATCAATCAGCGAACCCCAATGAGGTTTGACTCCCGCACAAAACCTTCGCTACCGTTCTCAAAAACCATATGCGCTGCTTTTTGAGCGTTTCTATAATCGTGCCCATAACGTATACCGCTCGCTACTTCCCTCACCTTCAAACCTCCATCGAATTCCTCCTCAAAGTCTCCACCACGTCTTCGCCACATTTGTCATTCGTTTCTCTTCCCCCTTCCCTTTCCGCATTCGATTTCAAATTCCCCCTTGTAGACCACCACGGTCTGAGATCGAAGCTATGAATCTGGCATACACATACTAGTATAAGCGTTAATTGGATGAAGATTCCTAAAATCGTCCCGGCGGGGTATGGATGCGAGGGGGGCATATACGATTCTTGTAGTTATCATCGAAACATTCAGTCTTTGTTTTTAACTTCCGTATTACATAACAACCATGAATTTTGATTCAGATTAGTCATTGTTTCTCGTTAACCGATTCTGGTTTTTCTTCGTTTTTCATTGTCTCTGAGCTACTATTCGCTCTCTTCTGTAGGCCCAATATCCACTCTAACATACTTTCAAGTTTCTTGTACTCCTTCTTAGTTTTGTATTGCATGAATATATTGTACATTAGCAGAAATTACCGAACATCACGATCCAACGGCTCGCACTTCTTTATCAACACTCGACTTAGCAAATGACTACTAAAAAAAATATAGCTAAAAAATAATATGTAAAAATAAAATAAATATATAATCCTAATTAATACTTTGTGTGCGATTCATCTGCTTTATTGAGGTTTTTTTTGTTGTGGTAAAAGAATTATGGATTCGAGAGTGAGGGGGTTAGGGTGGCGATGCTATGTGGTGGAACGTTGTAGCCCAAATGTTCGGTTACTTTTGCTAAACTGCAATAGGGTTATTGTCATTGAATCATATGATAGGGGGGGGGGTCATTACATGAGAGATAAGATCATGCTACGATCTTACTGGAAATTATAGGACAGGTTCGTATACGGCTAGTAAGTATTATAATATCATGGCTCACTTGAAGATATGTCATGCCTCAGGTCCGAAAAATAGGGGATACATGCTGCAGGAGGCTGTAGGGTAGGGTTGAAATTATGCTTGTATATTTCGAAAAATTAGGACCATAGAAGCTTTTTACTTGAGGTTTGTTATCTAGGGGCGCTGATGTATCCTGCCGGTATCATAGTATGAGGAATGCAATAGAGGCGAGGCCGGCAACGGGAAAAACTACTAAACTAGGAAAGGAATAAACATACTCAAAACCGCTTCTCATACCAGTTTCCTCTCAACACCGAGTTTTATGGATTACCCTATTGTCACAGCACATACTCTTTACCAATTCCTGTTTGAAGAAATCATCAATAAGAGATAGTACAAGGAATGCCCACAATTTTGTTTCACTAATACCTTTTGCCATAAAGCAGAATACCAAAGATATAAGTTGGAAAAATGAAATAAAACTTGAATCCCTAATAGTTGGGATTCTTGAGATGATTAAGGAAAACGAAATCCTTTTCTGATTCTAGACCCTTTAGCTCTTATTTGTATATCTGCCATGCCGTACCAAGTTATTGCAATTCGACAGCAATTGCTACCTGCAGACCACAGGGTTTGTTGTAAAGTGGTACCAAAAAGATCTTAAGGATGTTTTGGTATCCCATTTAGGTCAACTCTGGATGATGGTGGCAAAATTAGTCTACTAATTTAAGAAAGAATTACAACATTATAACTCAAAACAGCTTAATTCTGTAAAAAGAACAGTGCAATCTCTTATATTACAAGGGGTTCGACAGGATATTAAAGTTCACCTGCTTCGGTATATCAATCTCAATACAAAGTGGAAACTAATTACTATTTCAATAAATGATAGATATGATTTCAAAGTTTTATGCAGTGATGTTATACATACAAGACAGCCCAAATTGATAGAAATAATAATCATCTTGATGCTGCATATTATGCATATAAAGGGGCAAATATAGAATTTGGCAGACAAGCTAGTTTGAGGGCAAGAAAACAGATTTTGGAAATCTCTCTATCCGGTATTCAAAGTTTGAACACACTATGTAAACACATTTAGAAAAATGGTAAAGATCTCAGATACCACCCACTTTTATGTTTTTTCCCTTCTGTTCCACTCAGGCCTCGCATACCACCCTTTTCTTATATAATCTTTAGCCAATTACATAAGCTAGTAATAACTTAACATATACGATATGAGAAATAGGTATTAACTGCCAATAGTGAAATATGTAATATTATAATATGTTATAATATAATTGTAACTAGTGTTATTGAATCATATGAATAGTAAAAACACTGTTTCATCATTACAAATTTAATCTCTCTCAGGGCTTCTACCTTCTCTTCTCTTGATGTTCTCTCTGGGCTTCGGCATTTTCTATACATACTGTTCTCTTTGGGCTTTCAGTCTTTCTACTTTGGCTACTCTTCATGAGATTGCATTTTCTATAGTCTTCTACTCCTCTGCTGTGTCTGCTGTGTGTAAGCCTCTACTTAGTATTGGCCTCTGTCTTCCAGGCTTCTGCTTGCTCTACACTGCTTGCTCTCTCTAGCCTTCTGTAATGGCTGGTGTGCAAGTGTAGGTAGAATGAATACACGATAGAAACTAAACAGTTAGAAAAGCTATTACGAAAGGTTAGCGCAAGAGAGAGTTGTTAGTTACAACTGATAATTGTAAAAATAAAAAAAGATCCTCTTAATTAATTGTCTTGGCTATCTAATTGGCTTAATATTATGTAACAAGAGGGTAGAATAGAAGGGATGGGTGGTACGGGAGGGAAAAAACATAAAAGTGAGTGGTATCGGAGACCTTTACCATTAGAAAAAACAATTTGCTAATCTATGATATTATTATTGCCACAGTCTATATAGTAGAGTACTTGACTTGCCTGTCAAAATCTCCTATCCAACCATCTGATAGCTATCTTATCTCCTCAGTTGTTGAAAGTACCCTGAGTCCTCCTAGCAGCCCTTATGACTTGGCATCAAATTCATATTCAATCTGCTAAGTACCCCACAGCTGGGCCCCCCCTGATTTCTTAATAAAATCCTTCCCCCCTATTCCACTATCTATCATCTATCCAACTCCCTCTCTCTTTACTCTCTTATTACAATATAGAACCTCTTCCATTATTTGTCAGTTTTCTTTATTTTCTACATAATATTATATATTTTACCTGCGGATAACACCTTGCTCTTACTCTGTACTCTCTACTCTATACACCTTTTCTCTCTTATACCCCTCAATCCTAAGTAGAATGGTCAAATTCCCCTATACCAGGATTCAAGATTATGACTACCAATAAGAATATTTTCTTATTATTAAATGTAAGCCGTTACCAGTCGGGGTTTGCTTTACCTTGATATTAGATAAGTTAAAGGGCTTTCCTTGGCAATCATTGGTGTAGATCTGTGCACTGTGGGATTTACACTTGGACAGCTCTATGGGATAGCCTAATAAGTAACCTCACTGGACTGACTTTCACTATTTCCAAAAAGAAACACTTTAATTAGTTCAGAAATTATTATATTTGCTAAAGTACTTCACTAAAACAACTCACTAGAGCTACCAGGGATTCGAAATTGAGGCCAGTTTTCCCGTTATATTTCGCCAATAATAACCTACACTGAACTAATGAAAAAAAATCGATCACAATATGGTTAAATTGTAAAAATATCTGTTGAACTATGTATTTTAGTTTTATATATGTATTTTCTCCAATAATCTTATTTATTTATATTTTGTTTTGTGATATTTTAATGATAATTGGTATTATAAGACCGATAAGAGAGTGTGAGGACTACTAGTCTATAGAGTACTATGCGTTACTATCTCAATGACGGATCGGATCATCTGATAAAATCACTGACAATCAGATAGGGGTATGCCAGCCCACAAATGTCACTGCCCCTACCATGATACCCAGACACACAGGGTAACCTTTCTCCCTCAAAATCATTTAATCTCCGCTCTCCATCTTCCTTCTCTCTTCCTTTACTATTGTACCAGCCTTCTCTTTTCAGTATGCCAGTACACCATCTTTTTTTAGACAATCTTTCATTACCTGTCATATGACTCCCAAATACCGGTATTAACATTACCACTCCCATCTCACACCCTTCCCTATTTGGTTGAATCGCTCTCTCTACCTCGCTCTATACATCTTTCCATTTGTAATAACAATATTAATCTGAGGCTCTATTCCTTGATGGGGTGGACTCTCCCCGTCCGGCAAATATGAGGCATCCGTGAAAAGCTCGGTGGAATCCAGGAAAGAGCGAAACAAAAACTATAATAAAAGAAAAATAAAGAAAAAGAAAAAGAAAAATAAAGAATAAGTCAGTATATAATATTACACACAGTAGAAATATAAAATGGAAACTAACACTAAGCAATAAGTATACCCTGAAGTACTTTTCTGAGGCCACTAATAATATGATGGTTTCTTTCTTGCTGGGGTGGACTCTCCCCGCCTGGCAAATATGAGGCATCCCTGGAAAGCTGGCCGGAATGCAAGAAAGAAAGCCAGAAATAGAAAAAAAATAAAAATAAAAATAAAAATAAAAATAAAAATCAAGAATAAGCCAGTTGAAAATATTAGACACAGTAGAAATATAAAGTAGAATCTAACACTAAGCAATAAGTATACCTAAAGTACTTCCCTGAAGCAACTAATCCTGAAATACCAGCTATGAGAACTTTAGGCCAGTTTCACAGTTTTATTTTACCCATATAACTTCTATCTAACGCAGGAACTGAATCCAGAACTGCTTACCATTAATGATACATATATCTCAGTTCTTTACATCCTGTATTTTAGTTTTATACATGTATTTACTCCCTTAGTAATCTTATATATTTATATTTGTTTTAAATATTATTAGTAAATTTTGATCATAACTATTGGATTAAGACCCGTAGGGGTGAGAGGGCTACTAGTTAGTAAGTACTGTTGCTTTTTATTCAAGAGCTGAACGCAAATTGTTAATTATTCTATTTAGACTCATTGGACCCTCCAGCATGTAGTGGAATGACCTTTGACCTCAGTCATGCTCTACAGAAGCCGACCTGCCTACACTGAAACCTACATTGTTTTATTAGCCTTTCCTACTTCCCTCCTCTGAAATATGCATTTCAATCCCAGCTTGATATTCTAAGCATGGGACTTCAAGCTCAAAGGCTAATAGCTTAACCTCTCACCTCCAAGTAGGAGCAAGAGATAATGATCAGAATAGTTCCTGACAACAACTCTATAGAGGAACAATGGAAGATCAACAATGCCAAATTGTTTCAAACAAAGTTAATGAGGAAGGAGAAAATCAATGCTCTAATACACTGTCAATGCTCCTTAATTGGATACTTTGCACAGACGTCAAAGGCAGGTCCCAGTGACTCATCAATCCAAACCTCAGGAAATAGTACCTTAGTCTCACTGTTTGGAAAGCAAGAAGAGAACTGAGGCCAAAGGGGGGAAGAAACTCTGGGGAATATTATTCGAGAAAAGAGTACTACAGACCAAAGTGTAAGCACCCCCCAAAGGCAACAAACGAAACAAGGTACAAAAAGAGATATCATGGCACAGAAAGGTACCCCAGGCCAGCCTACTAGCATTATAGAAAGCGAGCAAAGTTGTTACAATCCTCTCCTTTCCGGGTGATACTTGCAGCAGGTAACCGATAGTCTTCTAACGATCACTCCTCTTGGCCCAATAGCCGTTGCGATAGCTAAGTCCGTTGACTCCTATCTAGCAACGTCGATCGCTAAGCTCCTATAAGACAGTCATGTCTTGATTCCCGAAAGCGTGATAGATAAAGATCTTTGTATTGAAAGTAAATAGTATGAAAGAACTTAGATGGTTGCGTGAAGAACCCAAATCTCCTGCCCCGAGGGT
>Ga0307507_10005522_pt1 | contig 20684 bp, 3 predicted proteins | sample 7_EM_MG_FD_207223 | JGI IMG/M metagenome (GOLD analysis project Ga0307507, IMG submission 207223) | Populus trichocarpa ectomycorrhiza microbial communities from riparian zone in the Pacific Northwest, United States - 7_EM | ecosystem: Host-associated > Plants > Roots > Unclassified | place...
AGCGGCGCTGCTATTCTTCTCCTTCCTTTCTCTAGCTTTGGATCCTCGTTTATAGACAATCCAATCGTACAGGCTTGCATGCGTCCTTCTTGCTGTGCTCGTGCCTCGATTGACTGAGTCGCTAACAATCGAGGTGCTATAGTTATAAGAGTTACATTTTAATAATTTGATTTTCGCCATGTAGATGCAAACAACCTAAATTCACGTAATTCTAACTTGATTAGGAAGGAACTAAACTCAATGAGTGGGGGGTGTCCGTATATCAATTAGGGGGTGTCCGCATATCAATTAGGGGGTGTCCCGCTACCACTGTCCTATTTTTATAAGTGATGTTTACTAGATATAGAGTTAGAGCCAGATAAAGATTAGGGTTAGTAGCTAGAAGATTGGTACGGTAAACAGTTACTAGTATTAACTGTTTATAGATCTTTTTAAAAGGGGGTAGAGTAGTAGTTAGAGAGGTAGGAGCTACTTCTATATTTAAAGTAGAGGCCTAGCTTAGTGCGTCATTCTTATTTAAAGGACCCTAGTAGGGCGTATCCTAGGGTCTTAGTGTTAATATCTATAGCGTTAGGGTGCTTAGGCTAGGATAATGACTTAATAGACGTTTATAGGGTTGTTATATTATATTAAGGAGCGGACTTTAGTGTCAGGCGTAGTATATCATTATACTATTTATTAATAATGTTTATATAGGCGTTAAGGGCTTCTGGTAGGTCTATACTAATTAAAGAGGTTTTAAGTTTAGGGCTTAAAGACTTAATAAGGCTATTAATTAGTGCGGAGTTATTCCAGCCTATTTCCTTTGCGTAATAATTAAATTTAAAGAAGTATACTAGGAAACTTTTCTTTTCTTAAGTTATATGGTTTATCTTCCTTTAAGCGGTGGCTTAGTGGTTTAGGTCACCATATATAGCTTTAAGAAGTACAACTAGGCTTTATACTAAGTTTAGCTAAAAAGGTTTAATAAGGTTAGCTGCGTCTCCTCCTAGTTAACTTAGGGCGTAGTAGAGTTGGTTAGCTTTAGTTAGGTAACAGTTAGTATTACCAGTTAGCTTATTCTTAAGCCGGCTTAAGAATAACTAAAGCTCTTATTATTTGCTAGTAAATACTAGAGGGTCTAGTAGTTTTTTAGATTATTATAACACAGTAGTTAGTTCTACCAGTGAGATAACTATTGCTAGTTTAGGGCTTACGTTCCGCGTATTAGCTTTTAGTAATAGTGATTAATCTTAAGGGCTTAGCATAGGCGTCTTAAGGGTACGGATTTCTTCTTATAGGGCCTTAATTGTTTTCTAGTACCGTACTTCTTATTTAGCTTACTATTAAGCTATAGCAGCTTAGTTTTATATAAGGGCGTCTATAAAGGACTTTTATATATCTGCTAATTGTTCCTAGAGTATGGATATAATGTTAGCGGTTATTATAGGGGCTTTAAGATTATTCTGTATTTTAAATAGGGCGGGGCAGAGTGTAGGTTTTTTAAGGTTTTAACGCAATATAGTATTACAGAGTAAGTATAAGTGGTAATAATATATAACGAAGTAGATATTATTAAGTTATATATATAAACTATATAATAAGATTAAGATATTATATAAGGAGAGAAGGTAAGGAAACAGGAAGAAAGGGTATATATTATTAGTTTAGTTGCTTAGTTAATATATATATAAAGCAGAATAGGATTTAAGGAGCGGTCCTAGCAAAACTTGGTAAAATTTAGTGGACTTTGGCGGAATATAGCAGAATGCGACAGATTGCCGTTAAATTGCCGTTAGATTGCCGTAGATTGCCATCAAATTGCCATTGGGTTGCCGTCTCGCGGTTAGTCTCTTCTTACTGCGTTAGTAGAAACAGGTGGACGTGTATAAGGTGTCACAGAGGTGTCCCGTGACAGGAGGAGTTGAAGAGGCTAGAGGAGTTGAGGGTTAATAGCGCAAGTCGCCACGTTGTTGTTGGTCGTTGGTAATACCACTTTTTTCGAGGCATTGAGAGAGAATTCGCGCCGTAGTTAGACCGGCGAGATGCGTCAAGAGATTTCGACCTGTAATTTTAGAACTTTATATTAGCTAAGATGCATAAATAAGTACATAGATAAATAAAGCGGCCCTTAAATTACAATTGATTACCTTTTAAGGTGGTTAACTAGTTAACTGGTGGGGATATATTGCTCTTTAGCAGTGTCGCATTTGATTAATAAGTCGACTATTATACATTTTCGCACTAAAGGCACTTAGATGGTAAATAAAACAGCAATTCTAAATATAGGGGTTATATAACGCTAGTAGAGGTTTTAATAAAGCTAGTAGGGATTATATAAAGCTATACTAGTTAGGTACTAGCGAGATTTACTATCTTGTTTGCCGTCTAAGTCGCTTACTAAGATAATTATTGTCGACCTAAATTGGATTTGCTTATTACGGCGCAGGGGGTATTTATTACAGTTATTACTAAAATATTATAAACTTGCTTAGGACGCGAAAGAGCTGTATTGCCCCTCACTAAAATTTATATAAGAGGTAATTCTTTTAATTTTAACCACCTACAATACGTTAACCACCCACTATAAGTACCTAAATATTGAAGCTGACGCGTTACCTAGTTAAGCCAATTATATAGAAATCTTAGTATTGTATCTTATAGCGCCCTAACAGCATTAACTGCCTACTTAATTGTTAGGTTATACTCTAAAGCCTTCTAAACAAAAGTAGGCTTAATCTATGCCTATTTCTACTATCTTATAGCCGCCTAAGAAGAAGGCGAAGAGGAAGGCAAAGATATTAAAGAAGAGGTAGAAGATAATACCAGTACTATTACCGTTACCATCACCGTTACCATCACCGTTACCATCACCGTTACCGTTATAGTCGCCGTCACTACTGTTACTGGCAACGCCTGTAAAGCCTATATCTATAGATAAGGTTAATAAGGGCGAAGATAAGAATATTAAGGAGCTTATAGAGGTAGAAGATAAGGATATAAGGTTGCTGTTACCGCTACCGCTACTACATATATACTTTACAAGTGTTTAGAAGGTAGTTATAGGTAGTAGAAAGGAGTCTCTTCCTAGTATAAGGTTAGCTATATTTAACACTAAAAGTATATACTACTTTAAGCTGGATAAATGGCAAAATAAGACTATACTATATCTACTACCACGGAAGTTTAAGATTACTTAGCTCTAAGCTGTCGCCTCCTATAAGAAGGCGCAGTAAGCCAATTACTGCCCTTAAGATATTTAGTTAAAGAGAAGAAGCCTAAGACTTAGGCCGTAACTCTAAGTTAGTAAGTAGTTAATAGGCCTATAGGCAAAAGGACAGCTATATAGCTTTAAATTAACAACTTACCTAGCATACTTGCTGCTAAGGACACTTCTAGTAATAGGATACTAGTAATTATAGATTAATGGTCTTATATAAATATCTATTACCGTAATAAAAGTAAGATATACTAGTAGAATAAGAAGTCGCCTAACTCGCCCAATATTGCGATTAACTATTATCCTATAAATGTATAAGACTTCCTATAGTGGAATAAAGAGCTCCTTTCCGGCAACTCTGCTGTTAAGCAGCTGTTATAATATATTATAATAATCTTGTCTGCTAATAAGGAGAGGAGTTAAAAGAGCTAAAAGGAGTAGGTAGTAGAAAAGGAAGATCCTATTGCAGAATACCTAAAGCAGCTAGTATAAATATTAATTGCAAACTAGGTCAATTCTATTAGCTAAAATACTTACCTTCTTTACTAATATTCTACGCCATTTTTAAATATCAAAGTACCCTAAAACTTAAGTCCTATTTAGTTGGAAACAGATCTAGTTAAGCTACTTAGCCAGTTCTTTAACTAGCTAGCTAATAAGCTAGAGTTTAGTAGTAAGGGGTAGAGGGCTACTTTAGAAGAGGTTAAGAATAAGCTAGTAGAGGAAGAATAGAATATTAACTTGCTAAAGTTAAAGAAGCTAGGTAAAGGCATAACATTAAATTAATAGAAGAGGTACGGCTTTAAGATTAGCATACTAGTTAGAATTAGGTCTCTAATCTTAAAGTTTAAGCAATTAAGATAGTATTTATTACTCTATAATATATCCTGCTTCTCAGAAGTGCGCTCCTGTATATATACTATATACTTAACTAATCGCAAAATATAAGAAGCCCTTAAAGCTCTTAAAGTTCTTAGCTATTTGCTAGTTCCTTCTAATTTAAGCCTTAATATTATTAAATGTAGCTTTAATTAGATTATAATCTGGTAAGTATAGTGGTAGAAATCTTAGTAGGACGCTATATTGCTTATAAAGCTCTTAAAGCTATGTTAATTTATAGATTAATACGTTATTAAGAATAAGGACTAATTATAGCCCTAAATATAGTGTATAACAAGGTAGTACCTACTTCTCTATAAAGGCTTTAAATATCGCAGAGGTAATAGAGCCTTAAAAGATAAGATAGCTAAGATATCTATTAACTACTAACGCTAGTAGAATACTCCACCTTTCTAACCTCTTAAATACGCGTGCTATACTATATACAGTCCCTTTTGGTAACTAGCCGTACTTCCTATTACTAGTCCTTTTATTTACTGCCGACTTATTAAGAAATATAAACTGCTCTGCTACTTAGCTCTTCTATACACCAATTTAGGCATTATAGAGGGGGGCGCTCCTTTAAGCTGTATAAGCTATAACTACCTTCTATAACTAATGGGCTCTTTTAAGAATATAGGCAATAGTTATGACAAAGACTTAAGTGTTAAACTCGTTAAATAGGAAGGCCTGCATCTTATCTATATATATAGTTAGCTAATCTTTAAGGAAGTTAAGAAGCGTCCATAAGCAGTTAGCAAAAAGCTTAATAATATAATAATATATATTACTATTTCTTAGTAAGGTAATAGAGCTCTTAGTCCCCTAAGAATAATAGTAGAAGGAGCATATAGTTCACCCTAAAGATTAAGGTTTAATTATATCTTATAAATTATATTCTTAGTTACTTTTACAGCCTCTATAATAGCTAGTACTGCCTTACTTACAACGGGACTAGCCCAGTTACAGTAGGAATATCTCGGTAAAATACTTAATAAATAACTGTCTGAGACTATCTACAACTGTCTGCAACTGTCTATAACTGCCTATAATTATCCACTATAATCTACCGTTTTCTATCTGCGCTATAATACCAAAGTCTGTTAAAGACCGCGTGCGTATATACATATGTACCGACCACTAAAACCCCTAACTGTTTAATTATATAATTCTCTTATTGTCCCTTTCTCTTCTTTATGCAACGCATAGATTTAGATAGAATTTATATTATTCCTTTAAATCTTCCCTAAAGCCTCTTCGCGCCCTTATATTATATTATGTTAAAATAACCACTATTAAAATGGCAAACAAATCCAAATCCCTTTTAATAACTATAAGTATTATAACCCTAGTTAGGGAACAGTTAACTATAATATAATAGTCCTTTATGGATACCTTAGCTTAATAGTGGGCTGTACTGGAAGCCTAGTACTAATAATTAATAGAAGTACTCTAAGAAGAACTCTATAATGTTAAGGCATTTATATTACCAACCCTAATAGCAATACCTATAAACAAGATTAAAATAACAGTACCTAAACCTAACCTATTAAATGCAAACACTAAACTAGTAATAGTAGCTTAACCTATACTTATAGCGAACCTAATACCTACTGTAAAATCTAAAAGGCTCCCTAATCCTTTAATGTTTAATAGAAACTAAAATAACCTATATCCCTTTATAACTAAGCTCTGTCTTAAACTCTTAACAAACTATAATTAATACCCTACTAAGGCTAGCAAGGTTAGCTATAGAATATCTTATTTAAGCAAAGATGCTATATAAACTATAAATCTATTCTTCCGCAATAGCACTTTTATTAATTTTAAAACCTTTATCTCTTTACTAGAATAAATGTATAATAATGCTAGTTGCGAATATATAGCTGTTACTAAACTTAAAAACCTATAATAATAGAATTGTAACTTTACTAGCTTCTTTTTGGAATTTTTAGGTCTTACTAGCAAGCTGGATTAGAATAAAGCCGCTAGAGTCGCTGCTCTTTAATAAGCTATTTTAGATAAGATTAGAGCCTAGTTAGTAGGTAGAGAATTACTAAAGAACCTATCCAAATTTGCTATAATATATTAATGAATTAATAAAGACCTTTAATATAACAAATAGACTTATTCTCTAAAGCTAACTATACCTTATATTTAAAACTCTATAAAACCAGTATACACTCTAAAGCGCGACCCGTCTCTAAAACCCAAAAGCCCTATATATAACCCTATGGACCTTAATACCGCTTAATCCTATACATCCTTAGAAACTAATAAATAAAGAACTTAAGCTATAAATGGAAAATGTTTTAGATGTAATAAAAAAGGATATATTTAAAAGCATTACCAAACTTACCCTTTTAAAAAAGTCCACCGTAGTTCCTCCTAATCCTTAAGTTGTACCTAATCCTTAAATTATACCCATTCTTTAAGTTATACTTATTCCTTAAATTATACCCACTCTATAAATTATATTAGGCCGCTATAAAGTATCTTGCCTTTAGTTAACTTGGAAAACAAATTGTCTTAAAGCTAAATTACGCCTTAAGATAAAAAGTGGAAGAGTATAAATGTTTAGGCTCTTCTAGCACTAATATATAGTACAACTCCCTTAATATACTTAGTGAAATTTAAATACTTAGAAAATAGAAAAAGGTATAAATCCTAATAGACAGTAGAGCCACTAGTGTGGGCTTTATTAATATAAACTATATAAAAACTTAACGCCTAAATTTAAAGAAACTTAATAAGCCCTAAGGCCTATAAGGCTTTAATGGCAAACCCTTAATATATAGCAAAATAACATACTATGCCCTAGTAAAAATGTGGATAGGTAAATACCTTAAACATATCTCCCTGTTTATAATACCCTTAAAGTAATATAAAGTTATTGTCTGAACAAGGTTTCGCAATGCAGTTGCACGCGATTACGTGAGCTAAGCGAGCTTAGGAAATCCACCAAATTCCACCTGTAGAATAGGAGAATTAATAAGCATTAATCAAAATCAGTTACCACCCATACTATTGCAATAGCATTACGTATCACCGGAAGTGATACCAACACTAATTAGTAATCACAGATTAGGAGATATATTATCTATAAAGAGAGACGAGCTTGATCAGTCCCTGCTAAAGGCCTTTACCAATCTCGCCTGCTAAGGAGCATTAGTTGACGTATATTTGAAAAGTCAACCCCTATCTAATAGGCCCTTAATTTTTCATATACGGCCCTTAGGTGTTTAAGGAACCAACCCCTTTTAATAGGCCCTTGGTTCGCGTCTATTACATATTTTATACTACCCAGATCATATTAAGGAGCATTAGTTAACGTGTACTTGAAAAGTTAACCCCTATCTAATAGGCCCTTGATTTTTCATATACAGCCTTTAGGTACTTAAAGAACCGACCCCTATCTAATAGGCCCTTGGTTTACATCCATTACGCATTTTAAATGCGTTAGGTACTTAAGGAACCAACCCTTTTAATAGGCCCTTGGTTCGCGTCTATTACGCATTTTTTATCCAGAACCTAAAATTAAACTTGATAGGAGTTACGAGATAAGAATCAACATGTCAGACATTAGGGTATAAGTTGACGCAGGATAGGAGAAATGGCCTAAAGGCATTAACTTACAGTCCAACGAAACCACCACAAAGGATATTAATGAATTTGTGAAGTTTAAGATCCTAGAATACGAAGTGTATAACCTTAAGGATAATAAACTATAGGAGGTCTACAAGGAAGATTTCTAAAACTTTATAATGCAAATCTTTAAGGATTGCAACCAAATTGGTATCTAAAAGCTCTGAACGTTCCTATGGACTAATAGCGTATGGATAAGGAAGTATAGGAATACTATAGTCCCCAAATTGCTATTTAATACCTTGCAAGAAGAAGACCCTATAGAATAGACTGAGCCTAAGATTAAGGAGCATATGGCAACTAGAGGAAAGTTTACCTTAGGACGAATTAACTACCTCCTTAAGAATAACTTCGCTAGCACTAGTACCATTAAAACCCTAATCTTAATCTCACCAGCCACGAACCCTACCCTACTTATAATACTACCTACTACACCCTAACCTACCCCTATACTACCCCTATAATAGGAACCTAATTATATTAACTTAACCCTATAACCAGAACCACCTAGGGGATAGAGTTAAAACTAGGGTTTTAGTAAGGAGTTAATAACCCTTATAAAGATGTATACGGAAGACAATAAGTATAGCGGAGAAGATAACAACTTTAACTTTAAACTTACCATCTTTTATGACCTTTGTAGCAGAGCTGATATACCCTAAGAAGCCAAGGTTAAAGCCTACCCTATAATGCTACGCGGTCTAGCACTTAACCACTACTATACTAACCTTAAAAATGTTACCCTAACCCTTTGTTTAACCAAATCTGCGACGCCACACATAATTACTTTAAGGGACCTAAATATAGACGCGGTATATTAGGATAATAGAACTTAACAACTCTAAAGTCCACAATAGGCAAGAGTGAGAATGCTGGAAAATTAACCTTAGACTGCCTATAGTTACTTATTAAAGAACTAAGACACCTCTAGTATGGTTTTAACCTAGATTTATATACAGACAAGTTCCTTTATAATAAGCTTATTAACGCCTGCTAGGAGTTACTAGTATATTAATATACCTACTTTAAACCTTCTAATAGCTTAACTGGCCTAATTAATGACTTATAATCCTCTATTACAATATTTAAAAAGTTAAACAGTAAGAACCCCCAAGCCTTTTTTACTAACCGCCGCTACCATAGATAATACCCTTAATTACCTTACAGAACACAATTATCCTTATCTGGCTGATATGCATCACTAAAGAAGCGCTGCTTTATCTGCAATAAAGAAGGTTATTAGTTATCTAAATACTCTAGAGAAGAACGTGACGAATTAAAGAAGAAGTTTAAGGACAGATTTAACCGCTGCTTTAATAGATATACCTAATAGTACATTACTGAGTATAAAGGAATAGATAATAATAGTAATAAACTTAACTTAGAATCTATTAACGAGGTAATAGAAGCTTTTATAATTAATATTAAGTTACTAATAGTATCTTTAACCCAAGAATAGACTAAACTATTCTTTACCTCTTTTGGAACAATATAGCACAAAGGAGCCATTAATACTGTAACCGACTTAGTAGACTAATCCTTTACCTATATAATTACCAGCACTAATTTAATTGCTTACCACAATAACTTAGACCTATTTGCCTACGTTACTACCAGCTAATATATATCTAATAAGTTCTATAGAGTAATAATTAACACCGGAGCTTTAAAGAGATTAACAGTAGGTTATAGACAATACCTTACATATAGAAAGACCCATAATACCGCTATTAATACCTTAAAGGCTGGCGCTATTAATATCTAGTTTAGCATCGGTTCTACCTCTTCTATTAGCTCCGTTATAGTTAATACACTAGTTAGCAATATTAAGTTTTACATTATAAAGGCTAATATATCCTTCCTACTATGCCTTATAGATATAGACATACTAAAGGTCTATTATAATAACCTTAAGAACGTCCTAGTCACCCTAACAAAATCAGTGCCAGTGGTTTGCTAATTTAATTACCCCTTCCTATTATAGGAAGAGTTACTGCAGTTATTTATAACCTACTTGTTTAATTAAAACCCTTGCTACTTAACCACTACTAAACTCCGCCAACTCTATTATCGCTTTGGACATCCATCGGCAGACAAGCTATATAAGGTACTAGAACACTCTAGCCACAATAACATTAACAATTAGGCCATTAACTACCTCACTAAGTACTATTCCCACTGCTAGAAATACAGCAAGTCTCCTAGATAGTTTAAATTTACACTATAAAAAGACTAAGATTCCGATTTCAACCATTCTATTTTTATTAATATTATGTATATTAACAAGAGTCCTATTCTCTATATAACTAATAAAGCTACTAGATTTTAAGCTGTAAGATAGCTACGCAATATCTCTATAAAACATACCTGGGACATCCTATAACTATATTGGATTAATACCTATATTAGACTACCTAACTACATTACCTATAACGCTAGGAAGAACTTCGCAAGCAAGGAGTTTTGACAGCACGCTATAGCAATGGCTATATTAACTAAGAGCGTCCTAGTAAAAGCTTACTAGTCTATTGGAATGGTAGAAAGAACTTATCTAACACTATGCTAAGTATACTAGATAATTACGGAGGAGCTATAGGACTTAGGAATAACTAAAGAACTAGCCTTATAAATGGCGGTAAAGGCCGCTAATAACACAGCTAGCCTAGATAGCTTAGTCCCAATACTTCTTATCTTTAGTGCCTACCCTTATATAAGCGAACTTAACCCACTAGCACCCTCTATTATATAGCGAGCGGCAGCTATAAAGAAGGCAATAGAGAAGATTATAAGGATTAGGGCAAAGAAGCAAGTTAATAATATACTAAACTAATAAAATGGTCCATCTATTACCACAATCCATAACCTCCCCCTTAACTTAGAAGTACTTATATAACATAAAGGCAATACTAGATAGAGCGGTAGATAAACTAGCCCATTTAAATTGCTTAGAATCAACAGAGAAATATATAAGGTATAGCTCCTTAGTGGACCTACTAATTTTAGGACTATAGTAGTAAAGCCATACCTATAACCTGAATTAGAAGAACCTAATAAGGAACTAGAGGAAGAACCAACTAAAAAACTAACTAAAGAACTAACTAAGGAACTAACTAAGGAACTAACTAAGGAACCAACTAAGGAACTAGCAGCTAGTGCACCCCCCCAAAGATTAAAACGGACATAATAATTACTAACAAAGTCCCAGCAAAACATTGCAGATATATTAATATTCATTAACAACAGCCTAACAAAACCTAATACTATAACCTTTAAGCATACCTTACCGTCATTCACAGAGTCTTAACGCAAGGAGATAAACGGTTTACTTAAGAAAGGTGTCTTTAAGTTTATTAATACAGCAGACGTCCCAAAAGGAGTTAAAATCTTTAACTCCTAATTTATTAATAAGATTAAGGATGCTAGAATAAATAAGGCCTTTAAGAAGTCTAGACTAGTTATATAAGCCTATAATAACTATAGCAAAGATCTGGTTCTAACATAGTTACCAACTATTTAATATGTCAGCCAGAGAATCATCCTAGCACTTATAGCAACTCTATAGGGAAATAAAAGAAGACCAGCTTCTTTATACCTATATAATATTTTACAAGCTTATATATAATCCAGTACTTACCTAAATAGAGACTTTTTTATACGCCTGCCATTAGAACTTGGACTAAAGAATAGATTAATCCTAAGAGTTATTAAACCACTATATAGTGTCCCGGAAGCTGGTAACCATTAGTTTAATATATACTACCATTACTACCTTAACAAGCTATAGATGAACTAGTTAATATATAACCCCTGCTTATTATATACAACCAACAATAGCTTTAAAATTATAGGATTATAGACTAATAATACACTATTCCTTGTTAATAAAACCTTTATAAAGGCTAAAGAAGTTAGGCTTTAGGAGGTAAAGTTTCTAGCAAAAGAAAGAAAGAAGCTTACACTAAATACTCTAATTAAGTTTAATGGAGGCTATATTAGGTAAAAAAAGGACTTAATAACCCTTACCCAGGAACGTTAATACCAGAACCTAAAGTTGGTCACTATAAAGGTTATAGACCTAACTAGCTCTAGAGGGGAAGTCTATAAGGCAGTTACACTAAAGGACTAGTACATTGCTTAGAGAGTAAGAGGAGCCTATATTACCACAGTCTGCCAACTAGAAGCTACCTTTAACCTCTTATTTATAGCATAAGTTATTAATCCAAAGAAGGAGCACGCGAAGCAGCTTAATAAGTGGCTATAGTGGCAAATTAATAACCCTTCTAGAGGGCTCCGTTTTATACAACTTAATACCAGTAAAGACTTCCTTAAATTAATAATCTTTATAGACTTATCCTTTGCGAATAACCATAACCTCTTATCCCAAATTAGCTTTATTATTACACTTATAGATAAAGATAATAAGGCTAATATCCTCTACTGGTTATCTATTAAATATAAGCGAGTTATATAAAGTATCTTAGCATTTAAATTATATAGAATGGCCTATAGATTTAACACCAGAGCTGCAATTAAAGCAACTATTAAGAAAATCCTATAACTTAAATAACTACTAGTTATCCTCTGTACTAATTTAAAATCTCTATATAATTACTTAGTTAAACTCGGAATAATATAAGAGAAACGACTTATAGTTAACCTAATGTGTCTATAACAATTATACAAAAGAAAAGAGATAGTAGAGATTAAATAGATTAATAAAGGCAGTAATCCTATAGACGCTATAATAAAATTAAAGCCTTACTAGGCGTTAAAGGACCTAATTAATATAAATATAATTAAGCTATAGGTTACTAAGTGGGTAGAGAAAGGAGAAGATAGAAAGGCAGGAATAGAGATTATAAAGATATCAAGCCAGCAGCTAAGGCGCTAGTGCTAAGTAAGCTAATAGCGATTTTCCATGCCGGGCATGGAAAATCGTAATTAGTCACTTTAGCGACATGGCAGAATTTAGCAGAATTTAGCAGAATTTGGTAGAATATAGTAGAATTTGGCAGAACTTAATAGAATTTAGTGGAATATGGCGGAATATAGCAGAATTTGGCAGAACTTAATGGAATCTGGCAGAATTCGGCAGGTGGCGCGCTTAAGCACCATTACAAAACTAAATGCCCCTAGTATCTAAACAAGGTTTCGCAATACAGTTACACGCGATCATGTGAGCTAAGCGAGCTCAGAAAATCCACCAAATTCCACCTATAGAATAGGAGAATTAATAAGCATTAATCAAAATCAGTTACTACCCATACTATTGCAATAGCATTACGTATCACCGGAAGTGATACTAACAGTTATACTTAGATATAGATAGCTAAAACAATATAACCCTTTAATTAGCTGGGTTAAAGAAATACTAAAGTTCCGTATAACCTACTGCTAAAGTTATTACTTAAAAAACCATTTACCCTATAAATATATATATAACTATTTAAATTTAATATAATATAAATTACCCTTACTATAAACCTTAAGCTAATATAATAAATCTATAACTGCTAATTATAGTAAAGAATATAAAGATGTTATATTAAAACCTCTTAAATTTTATATAATATAGACCGCGCCTTTTATCTTATTAGTAAAAAGATAAAATTATAAAATCTTTACTATAACAATAGAAGATATTAAGAAAGCACTAGAACTAAAATAGTATCCTAATTCTTAACCTTTTATACCTAAAGAGTATTATAACATAATTAATAAGTTTAAAAAATAATTTATAGACTAACTAGCTCTATACTAAGAGAAGCATAATTTTAAGATAAAACTTAAGCCTAGCATAATACTAAAGTTTAGTCTGCTATATAGTATATTATAAAAAGAACTGCTTGTAATGCAATAATACCTTAATAAGTATCTAGAAAAAGGATTTATTTGCCCTAGTTAATCTCTATTTACCTTACCTATATTATTTATTAAAAAGCTAGGAGAAGGCTTAAGATTCTATATTAATTATTAAGCTCTAAACGTAATTATAATTTAAAACTAATATCTAATTCCTTTAATTTAAGAGACGCTTAACTATTTAGTAAAGGTATAGTACTTTATAAAGCTTAATATAGTTACCGCCTTTAATAAAATCTATATATATAAAGGAGATAAGAAGTATATAGCTTTTTATATATAATAGGGACTCTTTAAATACCTAGTAATGCTATTTAGCATAAAGAATGGTCCTAGTATATTTTAGCAATATATTAATAATACGCTTTATAAATGTTATAGAACGGGGGCAATGGCTATAAAGTGTATATATTTAGGGAGTCTATAAGACGTTACGCGATTAATTATAAGGGTCGAGGGCGTAAGGAGGTAATATACCCTCGCGTAGCTGATATAAGCTATATGCGAGGTGTATGTAAGAGTATGGGGTTCTCCTATGGAGGCCCCTATAGTTGGGTTCCGTGACACTACCCCCCCTCCTATTAAGGCGGAGCTCTAGCGATACTGTGGTTGCTATATATATATAGGGGGGAATGCTTAAGGTATCTAGAAGAAGAAATATTGTTATAGGTATAATGGGCTTATATAGGTGCTTCTGACTTAAAGCTTATAGGTTGCTATTATATAAAGGTACTAGGCTATAGAGGGGAAGGAGGCTGTTAGGGACTTAGTAAGGTGTAAGGGTATTGCTAAGGCGCTAGTAGCAAGTGAGCTAATAGTGATTTTCTATCCCAGGGATGAAAAATCCTAATTAGCTAGCTTCTCCTTAGCGTCTAGAATTTGACTAATTAGACAACTTTAACTGCCGGTTAAAGTTCCTTAATATCTTATTAGAGTAGTTATATAACGGTAATATACAACAATTTAGCTATGATGGCTCCTATAGGGGATTAGGTACGAAATCTCTGCTTAGGCCTAGTTTCTATGGGTTTGCGTAGTAGAAATTGCTAATTAGATCTTTTACGTTTTTAAAATCTTCCTATAGTTGCCATTTTGGCTAATCTATATTAAATCCTGTGTAGGTAGCTTTATAGTAGAGCTGCTGTCCTCTACCTTTACCAAAGTATTTAGAGTTAATGATTTGTTTAACGGTCCACTCCTTATAGTTCTTGTCTTTATTCTTATCTTGGATTAGTACCAGTAGGGGTTTAGGCTGTATTTGTTCTAGTAGAGGGTTAGGCTAATAAAGGTATAATAGCTATAGGTGAAACATAGGCCATATCCTATGAGTGGCTAAGGTAGGCGGGAGCTCTAGTTTATATATAGCTCCTCTATTAATAACTTGTTTAATCTAGTAGGGGCTAAGGTTCTTATAATTAAGTGACTTTATAGGTCTCTATATAGAGATATTGCGTGCATTTAACTATACCTAGTCGCCAATACGTATCTTAGGTAGTGGTATTCTGTAACAGTTAGCAAAGTAAGCTTATTTTGCTTAGGCCCAGGCCATCTCTTCTTTGCAGTAGTTAAGTAGGTCTTTTATACGGTCTATATATTAATTAGTAAGTAGCATCTTAAGACGTTTTCTATATGGCAGTTTCTTATTAATAGGCTCTGGTGGTTTTATACTGGATTGTAGGTAATATCCTTTATTTGTAAAGAACGGAGTAAGTCCTATAGTGGCTAAGATGTAATTATTTGCTATAAATTTACCTAGTAGAAGGTGGTCTACCTAGTCGTCCTAACTATAGGCGACTACCTGTTATAAGTACGCCTTTATACTAGCGTTAGCGTTTTTTAGTTGTCCCGTAGTTTCGTAGTAAAAGGATATAGACATCTTAACAGAGATACTAAGGCGTTGGCAGATCCGCCTCTATATATTAGAGTTAAATTGCATGCCTTAGTTAGACGTAATAGAGTTAGGTAACCCGTGTAGTCGGTAAACTTTATAGAGGAAGGCGTCGGCAACGTTGCTTATAGCTACGCCTTTGGTTAGGACGTAGTGGTGTTCTTTTATAAGTTGGTATATTATTATAAGGATGTTCTTATAGGTTTAGCCATGTTATTTACAAGGTAGTAGGTTAATAATAAAATCTATAGTGATATCTGCCTATTGGCGTATAGGTACTAGTAGAGGGTGTAGCAGTCCTTAGTACTTTATATAAAATGCTTTAGTATATTTACAGCCGTAGTAGGCGCTTATAAAGCGTTTAACTAAGTTTATTATTTTAGGCTAGAAGTAGTATCGGCTAAGGAGCTTATAGGTTCCTCCTTTGCCTAGATGGCCGCTTAATTAGAGGTTGTGGGCTATTTAGATTAGTTGCTGTTGTAGGTCTTCTAAGTTAGGGATAAATAGATGGCCTCTATAATAGAGCCTATTCTCTTTTACTTTTAAGGCTGCTATATTAATCTAGCCTAAGCTTTAGAGGTTAGTAGGCAGTATATAGGTGCTAGCAATCTTTATAGTAATTAGTTGATATAGTAATAGGTTAATAGAGGTATTATATGCTATAATAATAAGTTCGTTAATTTTGGGGGGTAACTCTAGTTCTATAGTATAAAGCTAAGGGGTGGTTGGTTCTATCTTGGGTAGTATGCCTAGGGCTAAGTTTTGTGCTTTTAGGATTGTTTATTGTTGGAATTAATTATAAGGGTTATCTTCTAACTAAGGAAGGTCTTATAAACGGCGTGTTAGGCTATTAGGCTTAGTACCTTATACTTCTAACCTATATACAATTTTAAAGTTAAAACTGGAGAGGAACTTGTTCTAACATACTTAGCGTTAGTTTAGTTATTTTATAGTTATAAAGTACTTAAGGTTGTAATAATCTGTAAGGACTTTAGTTGGCTGGTTAGGTTCTGCTAAGGAGAGTTCCAGTTAGAATTCCTTAAATGCTTATATAATTGCGAGGAGTTCCTTATTATAGATCTTATAGTTATATTCTTATAGTATAAGCTTAGATAAGTAGAATGCAACTAGGTAGAGGAGACTGTTATTACCTATCTAGAAAAGGACACCTGTGTTAACGTAGTCTAAGGAGTTAGTTTTAAGATAGAGTTGTTATCCTAGTATAAAGTAAGCTAGAATAGGTGCTTTGGTAAACGCATCTTTTAAGTCTTAGAATGCCTTTTTATATTTAGGCGTCTAGATAAAACGTAGATATATTTTTCTTCCTTTTATAGAAAGGCCCTTTGTTTGCATTATTACTATAAGTGGTGCTATAACACCTAAGAAGTTGTATATAAATTTTTAATAGAAGTTGGTGAAACTAAGGAAGGCTTATATATCCTTAATATAGGTAGGGGTTTGCTATCTAGTGATTATATATACTTTTTTAGGGTCTATATAGACACCCTTACTAGTAATAATTAGTTTAAGGTATTTTACTTCTATAACTAAGAATTTACACTTTTTTAAATTAATATAAAGTCCTGCATCTCTAAGGCGCTATAGGACCTTTTAAATGTGCTTAGTATGCTTAAAAAGGTCATCGCTATAAATAAGTATATTGTTTAGGTACGTGGAGTAGAAGTTGTCAAGGTAGTCCTATAAGGCGTTATTAATATAGCTTTAGAAGCTGCCTGGGCCGTTATATATGCTAAAAGGCATAATGGTGTATTTAAATTGGCTAAAGCGCGATATAAATATGGTTTTCCATTTGTTACCTTCCTGTATTTAGAGGTAGTTAAAGGTAGTAATAATATTAAGCTTAGTATAGATTTTGGCTTGGCTAAGCTATTTAAGGGTCTTGCGTATAAGCGGTATAGGGTATTAGTTTTTAATTATAATAGCGTTAAGTCCTCTGTAGTTAATATAGAATTAAATACCTCCTTTTAGCTTTTTAGTAAGGAGGATAGGGGTAGCTGTTGGGAATATACTAGGACAAATAAACCCTTTGTTAAGGTGCTTATTGATATACTTTTTAATAACTAGGAGTTTATCTTTTAATATTAGGTAAGGTCTCTTATAGGGCGGCGTTTTTTCTTATTTAATATTAATGGCATAGTTATTAGGTTAATGTAGGGGGAGTATATCTGCGCTCTTTTATAAGCATATGTTAATAAAGTTATAGTATCTCTTAAGGAGGAGCTTATAGAGTTCCTTATTGGTAAGTCCTTTTTTAAGCTTTATAAACTTCTTAAAGTCTAAGGGTGAAAGTCTATAGAGTTCTATAGGGGCATTATTTTTTAGGAGGTTAACTATATTTATTCTATTACTATAGAGGACGTAGTCCTAATCTTTATTAAGCTTATATAGTTGTAATTAGGAGGCTGCGGCAATGGTCTAGCTTTTCCTATATGCTATATGGTAGAAGGCCGCAGCGCTTATATAGTAGTAGTTGGTTATAGGTAGGGTAATAAGGGTTTCCTTAGGTTAATGTCCTGGGGAGTAGATAGAGGCGGCTAGGCTATGCCCTAGGCAAGTCTCTCTGCAGTATTTAGAGTTAAGGGTTACTTCTCTCTTTTGCTAGTTAATGGTAGGGTTGTGTTATTTAAGCTAGTTTATTCTAAGAATAATAGGGTAGTTTATAAGTGGTATAATATAGGCCCAGAGCTCCTCCTGGTATCTGTTTATATTTAGGTAGAGTTGTGCTATATAGGTAATCTTTATATAGTACAACTACTATTAGCGAGTTGTAGGGCATGGGATTTGGCGAGGGGTAAGGTAGGTAGGTTATAAGTACGCATAAATTAGGTATCTATAAATTTATTAGTAGCTCCGCAGTTACTTATAGAATGGGTTTTATATTATTTCTTAGCGGTAGTTCCCTCTATAGGTAAGACTATTTGCTTTTATTCTTTTATTTTTACTAAGCTATCTATTAAGTAAGCTAATATATAGATCCCTTTATTATTAGAGTGTCCCAACTTATAACTTAGGGCTAGGACTTTATGTTTTCTGCTTCCGCGTCTAATTCTACTACTATTACTGCATCTTTGTCTTGTGTGGTAGCGGCGTATAGTAATATATTTAGTATCTGGGGTATAGGGTTAGGTGTTTAATAGCGGCTACTGAACCTGGCTATTAGGCAGTTTAGGCTATAGCTGTAACAGCCTTTTTAATAGTATCTATAGTAACGCCTTAGCTTTTAGAGTAGCTTGCGCTCTCTATCTAGTAGCTTCTTTAGGAAGGCTGGTATGGAGAGGTTAATATTAGGACTAGTAGTGTTGCTTAGGGTAGTGGGTGTTAGTGGTTTAATAGGTCCAGAGGGCTTCTATAGGGAGGTCTTTAGGTAGGGGTTTGCAGTAGTAATCTAGTTTAGCCGTCATTTAATCTTCTATAGGGCTGCTACCATATTATAAACGTTGTTATAGTTGTGGCTGGCGGCTGCGTGACTAAGATAATAAGTAACTTTTTTAAGAAGATCTTCCTAGTCTTTAGCGTTATCTTAGGTAAGGACTCTGGTGTATTCCTAGAATTTAATATAGAACTTATTAAATGATTTAGTAGGACTTATCTTTAGGGCGTATAGTTTAGCTTAACTAGTGGCTACTAGGTTATGGTTGCAGTATATTTAGTTAAGGTTGTTAAGGACTTCCTAGTGGGACTGCCACTTCTAGGGACTGCTAGTCTCCTATTAAGTGAAAAGCCTATTAAATGGGATGCCCTTTATTCGTCTAATAATGTAGCTAATCTTGGTATCTTCTGTAGGGAAAAGGCAGGCGCTCTAGGTTAGTTTCTCGCAGATTTATATCTTCTAGTAGCTATATTCCTTGTGGTTACCCTTAAAGATTAGGGGATTAGGGTAGCGTATATTAGACCCTATAGTAGTAGTTTAGGTTTAATTATTATGGCTTTTGTTATTACTGCTGCTATAGTAGGGGTTCCTATTAGGTAAAGCTGCTTAGCGCTAACCTTCTGTTAAGTATTAAGTAGGTAAGGTTGCTAGGGGCGTAGAGACTTAGGTAGCGTTATATACAGTAAAGAGGTATCTGGTATTGTTACAAATGTGCTTATTAAGCTAAGATTGTAGGTATTTAATTATACCCTCTCTTTTAGTAACTATAGCAATAAGTATAATCTTGGCCTTTTTTAATTATTAGATGTCGCGTTTAGACGCACGGAGGTTATCTTTAATCTCTTAGCATATGTTGTTAGTAAGCGCCTTGCGAGCTTATAGATCTTAAATAATATTATAATCTTAGGCAGTATGCATCTCAGCTTATATAAGCTTTAGATAGTAGTTTTATAGAAGGCGGTAGTATTTGTTAGGTTCTTATACTACCATTTTTATAAATATCTCAGCGTCTTATATCTCGATCTTAATAGGTAGTAGCCCTTTAGCTTGTTTATCCATAGTTGTATAGTTAATAAAGGATAAGATATTGTTAATATCCCCCTTATGGTTATTGTAGTCTTTTAAGCCACTAGGCTTCCCTTTAGGGGTTAAGGCTAGGGCTAATAAATTAAATCCTCCTGGGACTGATTAGTGTCGTGGTTTTAATATAGGTATTAGGTTGTTCTTTAAGTTTAATATAGTAGCTAGTAAGGAATTTCGTCTTACTATTGTTAATTCTTTAAGAGTATAAAGTAAGGTAACTTATGGACATGCTGCTTTTAGTAGCATCTGCAGTATTATAGAGATATAGAATTGGTTATAGGCTAAGCGTTAGTAAAAAAAAAGGCGCAATATAATGTTATGGAATGGGGGCAATGGCTATAAAGCGTATGTATTCGGGGAGTCTATAAGACGTTGCGCGATCGATTGTAAGGGTTGAGGGCGTAAGGAGGTGATATACCCTCGTATAGCTGACATAAGCTGTACGCGAGGTGTACGCAAGAGCACGGGGTTCTCCTATGGAGGCCCCTATAGTCGGGTTCCGTGACAATAAATTCCTTAATATATTTATTACTATGTATATTAATAATATCTTAATTTACTTGTCCTTACTTTTTAAATATTGGAAATATATTAGAATGGTCCTTAAACACTTATAACGTATTTCACGGGTGAGCTGGTCAAACGGGTGAGCTGATCACTTCAAAAACACACCAAAAAATGGAAAAATCACACTTTAATATCTTAACAACCACTTAATAATAAATTTTAATAATTTA
>Ga0307507_10005523_pt1 | contig 20684 bp, 31 predicted proteins | sample 7_EM_MG_FD_207223 | JGI IMG/M metagenome (GOLD analysis project Ga0307507, IMG submission 207223) | Populus trichocarpa ectomycorrhiza microbial communities from riparian zone in the Pacific Northwest, United States - 7_EM | ecosystem: Host-associated > Plants > Roots > Unclassified | place...
GAGAGAGGACACGGACATCCTTCTCGCTTGAACTGCTTGAATTTGATGGCTGATCCCGGCTGTGAGGGCATGAGGGCAGGTGGTGAGTGCCAGTGCCAGTGCATACCTTGCGAATGAAGCCGTGGTTTTTTATCTTATCTTCTGCGCCGATGAAGCGAAGAAAATGGCGGACAGACGGGATGAGACTCTCGCCGACATGATAGCGGGGAAACTTGGACTGCTCGAGCAGGGTGACCTGGATGCCCTCCCTAGCGAGGGCGGCGGCGGCGTATGAGCCGGCAGGACCACCGCCGATGATAAGGACCTGTGTGTGCTGTTGTGGATGTCGGGTCAGGTCAGACAGAACACAACGGGCGGACGACTTACGGGCGGAGGGAGAGAAGTGGAAGCCATGTGAAGGAGGGAGGGGGACTGGGAGCGAATTTATAAGGGAAAACATGAATCGAATCTGAAAAGGAAGGCGGCCTTCCTGATCAAGAAGAGCACGTGTGTTTCCAGAACACTTGGCCGCGGACATTTTTAGCGCAGACTCAAACATACGACAGTTTCTGTCAAAATAAAATCACCGAGGAAAGCAAAAGCATGTCACATTCGCGTGACTGATCGCGTTGTAACATGGACCACCTCCTCCAACAGCACGACACAGACAGCATCATCCGTCTCCTCCAGTCTGACCCCCCCGGCCCGCCCCCCGTCGAGCTCCTCGTCTATGCCATCCACGCCATCCTCCAGCCCACCCCCCACTACGCCCAGCTCTACGACCTCGTCCGTCTCCTCACCATGGTCGAGTTCTGGCGTGTCCGCGCCATGTCCGTCGTCTCCGCCGCCCTTGTCTTGCAGGCATACTACTCCGACGCCTCCTCCCCAGACCACTCCATCCTCCTCCTCACCCATCACGAGGAGCTCTTCCTCAGACACCACGACAAGAACAACGCCACCTGGCACAAAATATTCATCAAAATCATCGCCACCTGCATCTCCACCCACCTCCTCCGCCTCTGGCTTCATCTCGATACCGACTCCCACGTCTTGTTCTGGGCCTACTGGAACGAATACTTCAAGGCTCTCGAGAATCCCTCCTTCCCAAACAGTCAACATCAAGAGAATCACGTCCCTCACCTCTTGGCACATCCTGTACAGCCTTTTCATCACCGGCTTTCAATAACTGACATTGATCAACTTCTCGCTTCACTCCAACCCCTCGTAAATTATATCCGTTCATCTTTCGAGCCTGAGGATCAGTAAGTGCTCTCCATCAAACCTACTTGTCACTCTCACATGTGCGTTCAGACATTCTCACGACGAACCAGATCCTTCTCCAACCCTTGACGACGCATACATCGACCTCATCACGGACTACCTCAAATATGTCCCTCCCTTCGTTAGCGACGTACATAACCTCTTTCCCGAAAAACTCCCATTACCATGGTAGAATTATACAAATCATAATGCATAGTCATTTCATACTTTTTAATCCCACTGTATCCTCCGCGCATACTCCCGAACCCTCGAAACAACCCTGTCCCCGATCTCTTCCCCGACACCAGTAGCAACCTTGAGGATAATTTCATTCAACCCCATCGATCCTAAAATATCAACATGGTCGCTCGTGTTCGCCCCTCCGCGTGGTATACTCGCTATAGGCAGATGAGGCAACTGAAAAGCATAAAATTCAAAAAAGCAAGAATGAAAATCAATCTCATCGATCCTCACCTCCACAGTAACAACCTTAATCCCAGCAGGATTCCACCTCCTCCCCTTCTTCCACCCCTCAACACACATCGCCCCCAAACTCAAAAGACTAACTGTCCCATCCCCTTCACCCATCTTCACCCCATTCTTCACGCGCGGAAATGCGTTTTCGTTGGTGTACCCTGCGTCAATCCAACTCCGTCTAAAAACAGGCGGTGTTTCGAGTGGGTTGGCCTGTAAATTTGGACATTCTGGACTCGACGGGGTACAGGCGGTATCTTCAGGACGGTCGTTGGTGTCATACTCGCCTTGCGCGTACCTACATACAAATCACCCGATAAACACTCGTCGATGTGTCCATAGTGGAAAATCCTACCAATAAGACCTCTCGGTGTCCTTTCCATGTCCATACACACAATACATCTTCATAGACGGCGCATAAGGTAATCTTTCATTGAAACCCAAGTCAATTCAAAGTGCCAAATTCACAAATCAAAATAACCCAACCTGACTTCAAGCGGATTACTCCACTTTCTAAAATCCCCATCGTTGCGCTTCAATTGTTCCTCGTCCCGTTCAAAGCCATAAGAATAATTTGTCTCGAGCATTTTCTGTTCATCCGTCAATGCACGATTCAGCCTTTCTTTTAAAGAAAAAGATCTTCACCCGAAAACTCCTAGGCGTCCGGTCCAATATCCACATTGATGCCTCCTGCGCAGTCATATTCCTATCCTTCTCGCTGACAGCAGCAGAATCCAACTCTTTCTCTCGAAATGCAATAAGCTCCCCGTGACTGTGCTTCTGAAGAGTCGCTCTGACATGGCTTGAAGTCAGAAGTTCTTCGTCGTCGTCTGCGTGAAAGTCGTCTGGGGCGTGCGTGTTATTGCCCCAAACTGTGTCACCTCCCTGTCAGACAAGGGGAGGTGTCAGCGACTGGTATTTGTGATGGGCCATTGATAGATAAGGGACAGACGCATATACCTTTATCCATAAACTCGCACTACCAGCCCAGCTTCGAAAGAGCGATTGTCTCTCTTTGCGGGAGAAGAATTGTTCGAGTACTGCTTTTAAAGAAATAAATTCGTCTTTAATAGTACGTATAGTCAGAACAAGAGTCAAGGAACTGAGGGACTGACCGTACGCCCCTGCAGGATGAAGCTGCACCGTGTCTTTCATTTCACCCGAAAGGAATGCGGACATTGCTTTTGCCTAGATACGAACGCATTAGAATTGACTTCTGTGATTTTGTCAAAGAAATTGAATTACCACGCCCTAATGCAATCGAGTCAATATATAATTATTTGAGAGAGGAGCTAACACACCAAATGAGTTCCAGCAATCGAGATGTACGCTTCGATGTGGTTCTGCAAACATAGAGACGTCATCATCAATATTACCATTAAGAGAAGTAGGTCATAAAATGGTACAGAGAGGGAACTCACTTCGACCCAGTCGGATCCACCACCACCGTGTTCGGGCGACTCGACCCATTTGAAGCTGTAGCAATAAGTAAGTGAGTAGGCAGGGTGGTTGCGAATTGGGAAAGCAATTACAAGTACTGTTGTGTGTTGTAGTTGTAGTCCTCTGGTGAGTGATGGTGAGGGTGTGATTAACGGAGGAGAAGAACGTACGAGGAGAACCTTGGGAAGAGAAGTTAAGCGATGCGACTTATGGAGGGAAAAACGTACTGTGGACCCCATGGAATGTGCAGCTATTACTGTTTTCTTCTTGTGTCTCTTTCTATTGGAAAAATACCGAGTCAGCATCGCAGGATTCAACGGATCTTAATATATATGCGCACTTGAGACCTTCAATAGTATATTTAAGTTTCGAAAAGTATCCATCGCGTTCTTCAAGGTTGTAGAGCGACAGTCGCCAGTCATACGGTGCGAGATAGAGGTTGTTCGTATCATAGTTTACGACAGCCAAGTTTTCGATAATCTTCGACCTGCAAAAGTGAAGGAATATGTGGAAAGAAAAATAGAGTTAATCTTACCAAATCCAGTACCCTTGAAGCAACGAACTGGCAGCATCGATACCTTCTGCGGCGCGTATTTTGACGCCTGGAGGGTCCAGGCCCGTCTCTGGGTCGAGCATCATGGCATTTATCCATCTGTCTTTGTTGAACATTACATGAGAGAGCATGTTAAAACCGCCCCAGAGCTTTTCTCTAAAAAAGGGACGGTATTCTGGTGTCGTGGACCACGATTCCAACGACTGGCGATAGGGATAAGTCAACTAGTTAATTGAGATCCAGCATCACATAACATACCGTCGAAACGATACCAGGGATTAGCACAACAGGGTATTCCGCGCTTAGCCCACGCGATTTGATCGCTTCGCCCACTTCGAATTCTCTTCCGTCGTTGTTGAATTTCCAAAGTTCGGGGATGCTGTTTCTGAGGCGGGACCATTCTAGTTCTACGCGGGATAGATCAGGAAGGGAGAGGTTTATGTCGTAATGATCTACTAGGGCGGATACATGAGAATGGAGGTCGTGGATATGGATGTCGTCGGAGACGAATGCGAATCCTATGAGGATCCCGACTTGTGTAAAGTGTGGGTCAATTTAAGCGTGTTTAAAAAGAGCTTTGGAATAGAACTTGCAGAATAGGCCAAGGGGAAAGAGAAAACGTCTCCTTCGGACGATCGATGGCTGTTCATAACGTTAGTGGTGAGCGAGGCACAACTGTTTTGCTGCACTTGCCGGTTCGATTTGTTCTTTCAGTTCTTTGACTTCTAGCTCAAGTCTTTCCTTGGACCCATCCGCGTTTATGAACTGGTCAGGTTGAAATTCTGCTTTGTCTTTCTTCGGGTTCCTCAGTCGCAGAGTGGACGTCATTGTTTGACCAACACATTGACATCCTCTCAAACGCGAGGCAATCAAAGGGCGTATTTGGCTCTGTTTGGCACGAGCCTTAGTTACCAGCTGCAATGCGCATTTGTCAAAGTCCATTCCATTACTATCAAATTCGCCAACGGGCAGTGTGTGTCTCCCAAACTGAACTGCGGCGCAGAGCGGCTCATCTCAAAAGGTATCAGGCAGGACTCCTGAGAGCTTGCCCACTGTGAACACAGACTGACACCTCGAACAAAACCATCAGTCCAGACAAGTGATGACAGAGGACTTCCTCCGACTCGTGTCACAAGCGAACCCTGCTGCCCGGCCACCATGGCCACGGCAGCAACAATATCAGCCCGCGAACAATGGTAATGGTTATCCCGATCGTTCAGACGCGTTAATGGATCCCTTCTTCGATGATCACGACGACGACGAGAATATTCCCGACTCGGCTTTTGGTCCTATTCCCGTTCAAGGCCCAATGCGATCACAAGAAAGTCAGCTTCCGCTTTCACGGGCTGCAGCACCTCTAGCAGGAGGAAGAGGGTCGGAGTCTGGGACGTCGCAGTCGCAAGAGTTGCCGCCAGTGTGGAATTTCGATGATGACGATTTTGTTTCTAGTAATTCGCAGACATTTCCTGGTTCTTCGAATTACCCGCCTCCTCATCCTCCTCAGAAGCCGAAAACAGGGAGTCCCGTTTCACGTAAGCACAAGTGGAAGTGGCCTTGGAGGAAGGAAAAGACATTGGCAGGAGAGAGGGTCATTGCGCTGAACAATAGCGCGGCTAATGGAGAGTTTTGTTCGAATCATGTTTCCACGAGCAAGTATAACCTTGTCACTTTTCTACCTAAATTCCTCTTCGGTAAGTGATATCTCCTTGGTGGGAGTATTTTCTGCTGACCACTTTGCAGAACAATTCTCGAAATATGCGAATTTGTTCTTCCTCTTCACTGCATGCATTCAACAAATTCCTGGTGTATCTCCGACGAACCAATATACAACCATTGCTCCTCTTGCGTTTGTTATGCTGGTTTCGGCTTTCAAAGAAGTACAGGAGGATCTGGTGTGTTTTTATTCACTCTAAGTTGTCCGTAAGTCCTGTGTCTCATTGAAAATCAAGAAACGACACCAATCCGACGGTGAACTGAACGCGAGAATAACCGAGGTTTTGGCTTCCCAAGGGACATTCGTAGAGAAGAAGTGGAAAGACATCCGAGTGGGAGATGTCGTGCGGCTGCAGAGCAATGACTTTATTCCAGCTGACATGCTGCTGTTGAGCTCCAGCGAGCCGGAAGGATTATGCTACATTGAAACCTCGAACCTCGACGGGTGAGTGAATTCAGAAAGATTTGTTGTTTCATTCGATCTGACTCTGAAACAGGGAAACTAATCTGAAAATCAAACAGGCCTCTACTTACACCTCAACTCTCACCAATCCCGCTCGTGTTGCCTCACTCCATGGTTCCCTACGATCAGAACAACCGAATAATTCATTATACACTTACGAAGGCACTCTTGATTTGGTGACCGATGGAGGAATTCCGAAACAGATTCCTCTGGGTCCAGATCAAGTATTGTTGCGGGGAGCACAATTACGGAATACACCGTGGCTTTATGGACTCACCGTCTTTACTGGACACGAAACAAAACTAATGCGGAACGCGACGTGCGTCATTTTATTTTTGTTCTACTCTGTTATCACCTGACGTTTGACCTAGCGGTGCGCCTATCAAACGAACAGCCGTTGAACGACAAGTCAATGTGCAGATCGTGTTCCTTTTCATTCTCCTCCTCGTTCTGTCTATTGGTTCTACAGTTGGAAGCAGTATTCGAACATGGTTTTTTTCAAACGAGCAATGGTACCTCTTCCAGACTTCGTCACTCACAGGACGGGCCAAACAATTCGTCGAGGACATCCTTACATTCATTATCTTGTACAACAACTTGATACCCATTTCCCTCATAGTGACGATGGAGATCGTCAAGTTTCAACAGGCCCAACTGATCAATTCCGACCTTGACATGTATTACGCGAAGACGGATACACCCGCACTCTGCCGCACATCGTCTCTCGTGGAAGAACTCGGGCAGATCGAATATGTCTTTAGCGACAAGACTGGTACTCTGACCTGCAACGAGATGGAGTTCCGTTGTTGCAGTATAGCTGGTACTGCGTTTGCCGAAGAGGTCGATGAGGCCAAACGGGAGGGCGAAGATGGCAAACCAGGATGGAAAACCTTCAAGGAGCTCCAAAAGATCCTTGAGGGTGATGGGAATCCTTTTGATCCAGCTCCAGCCCAACCTGTCTTTGGCGACCGAGAAAGGGAGGTTATCCGAGAATTCCTTACATTGTTGGCTGTCTGTCATACTGTCATTCCTGAAGTCAAGGATGGGAAGATGGTTTACCAAGCTTCAAGTCCAGATGAGGCAGCTCTTGTCAGCGGGGCTGAGTTGCTCGGTTTCCAATTCCATGTATGTGGTTCATATCTCCTTTTCGCTTCCTAACTGTTTCTCCCCTGCAGACAAGGAAACCCAAATCGGTCTTTGTTAACATTTTTGGACGACAACAAGAATTCGAGGTTTTGAATGTTTGCGAGTTCAACTCTACAAGGAAGCGAATGTCTACGGTTGTAAGAGGCCCAGATGGTAAAATTAAGATCTTTACCAAGGGCGCTGATACTGTTATTCTGGAGCGGTTGAGCAAGAACCAGCCGTACACAGAAGTCACACTTGCTCACCTTGAGGTAAGTAGGCTACATAGTTCGGTTCTCAGACCTTGTTTTGCTGACAAGCGGGACGCGTTGCATTGTGTTTAGGATTATGCAACAGACGGCCTTCGAACGCTATGCATCGCATTCCGAGACATTCCTGAGGAAGAATACAAGCAATGGGCCCAAATTTACGATCAAGCCGCGAGTACTGTCAATGGTCGTGGAGAAGCCCTAGATCAAGCTGCGGAATTAATCGAGAAAGATCTTTTCTTACTTGGCGCGACTGCGATTGAGGATAAACTTCAGGATGGTGTACCGGACACTATACATACGTTGCAGATGGCTGGAATCAAGGTTTGGGTTCTGACTGGGGATAGGCAAGAGACTGCTATCAATATTGGCATGTCTTGTCGATTGATATCGGAGTCTATGAATATGGTATTTATCTTCTTCTTTTCTTCTGTTATACTTTTTGACGTTTTCTCGTTGTGAAGGTTATTGTAAATGAAGAGACCGCTCAAGCTACTGAAGAATTCCTGACAAAACGGTTGACAGCCATTAAGAGTCAACGGAGTACAGGCGAACTGGAGGACCTTGCACTTATCATCGGTAGGCTTTGCAGAATGCTTTACATTGTCAGGCTAAATACAAGGGTTTAGATGGTAAAAGTCTCACTTTTGCTTTGCAGAAGGGGATGTCCAAAATTTTCCTTGAGCTGGCCGTCATGTGCAAAGCTGTCATTTGCTGTAAGCGGATGCAATACCTCCTGTATGCCTCAGGAAAATTCATTCTCTATTTCTCAGGTCGTGTGTCCCCTCTTCAAAAAGCTCTAGTCGTCAAACTTGTGAAAAAGAACTCTAAAGCACTCCTTCTCGCCATAGGGGACGGCGCCAACGACGTGAGTATGATCCAAGCCGCCCACGTTGGTGTTGGGATTTCTGGTGTCGAGGTTAGTGGCGATCGTTTGTTTGCCCTTGGGCTTCTTTGCTGATTTTTTCTTCCAGGGTTTGCAAGCTGCAAGATCGGCCGATGTTGCTATTTCCCAGTTTCGATTTTTGAAGAAACTCTTGTTGGTTCATGGCGCGTGGAGTTACCGCCGACTTTCGAAACTTATCCTTTGTAAGCTCGTCTTGGTTTGTGCCAACGCCCTATCTCATTATTCCCACTATATAGACTCTTTCTACAAGAATATCGTTCTTTATATGACACAGTTTTGGGTGAGTCATTTGTGTCTGCTCATTCTTGAAGTTGTCATTCTGATTCCACAACTTCTTCAGTATTCTTTCTTCAACAATTTTTCGGGACAGATTGCCTATGAATCATGGACCCTGTCACTCTATAACGTTCTTTTCACCGTATTGCCGCCTCTTGTCATCGGCATTTTTGATCAATTTGTCTCCGCAAGATTTTTGGATCGGTACCCTCAATTGTATACACTTGGGCAGAAAAATGAATTCTTCACCAAGACTTCGTTTTGGCTGTGGGTAACCAATGCCCTGTATCACAGCGTGGTTCGTTATGGCAATCTCTTAAACAAACCGATCCGATCGAATGACCTCTTCTTCAGCTGTGCTTTGGTTTCTCTATAATCCTGTTCTGGGGTGACCTCAAACTCGCTAACGGGCTGGACTCTGGTCACTGGTTTTGGGGAACTACATTGTATCTTGTAGTCCTTCTGACTGTGCTTGGCAAGGCAGCACTCATCTCTGAGTATGTTCCAACTCGTTCATGCTTCGTTTTCTGATCAAATGCCTCTGCTTGTAGCCTCTGGACAAAATACACTGTTGCAGGTATGCCCCGTAGATCGCAGTTCAGCAATCATCTGATAGTTTTCTTTGTGTAGCCATTCCAGGTTCTTTCATATTTACTATGCTGTTCCTTCCATTATATGCTGTCGTTGCTCCTGCTATCGGATTTTCGACCGAATATTCTGGGATTGTTCCTCGTCTTTGGTCAAACAGCGTTTTCTATTTCGTCCTCATCCTAGTTCCTCTTGTTTGTCTCGTTCGTGACTTTGCCTGGAAATAGTAAGTTTTTGATAGAATTACCCCTTTGTTGCTGACTTTTTATCCCTTTCCGCAGTTACAGACGAACATACATGCCATCATCTTATCACATTGTTCAAGAGTTACAAAAGTATAATATCCCCGACTATAGACCCCGACAAGAGCAGTGTGTTTTATTTTCCAACACTGGATTTTGATTCTTCATTAAAAATTATCGTTTCAGATTCCAGAAGGCGATTAAGAAGGTTCGTGCGACGCAACGAATGCGACGAAACCGTGGATTCGCGTTCTCTCAAACCGAGAACGCGAAACAAGATCAAGCGAAGCTTATCCGAGCATACGATACGTCGAACTCGAGTGCTCGACCCTCAGGTTACTAGAACTTGTAGATACCCAAATTTACTTCATGACAATTGTATTATATTGCACAATATATTGCACAACACCTTTAATTTCTGCCATATATCTCCTTAATAGTACCGCACATGTATCATCGGGCCTTCGTCGGTTCCAGAGTGCGAAAATGGACACGGCCATATGCACTTTTGCACTTTCATCATGATCATTGGGCTGCCGAGTAAGGGGTGTAAATATGCATAACTCCTGACTCCTGAGCAAGAGATGTTGGGGGTCGTAGTCCGCCATAATTAAAAGTAATGCCTAACATGCTCATCTCGAGGTACATAACATACTTACCACCCGCGACAAAAGGAACTTCAAAGCGGTACCGGGCACACGGCACGGTCGCCAGTGAGCTGCGGGATCTAACCTGATCCGGTGTAACTTGGCACAGGCAACGGTTGTTGACAACAAGGCAGCAACGCGACAGTTTATAAAAAGGATCCATTCTTCTTTTGCTTTCTCGTCAACCTCCTTGCGAGGGCGGGGTTCTCTCTGGCTTTTTTCTGATCCTGTTCGACTCGTCTTTTCTCTAGAATTGTATATCTGTCAAGCGGCCGGCACGCAAAGTTTCTTAATTAATGTCATTGAAAGCAGAGCTCGACACTTGGGCCGCTGCCCTGCTGGCTTACGATGAAGAAGATTTCGAGAGGGCCCTAGAGCTTTTTGCTGTGTGTCCCCTCTCCACTTTCATGAACCCCATTCATTTATTTCGATATAGCAAATCGCAGACCATTCCAAAATACTCTGCAATATGGGTTTAATCTACGCCACAATGGGAGAGCACCAAGCTGCTGTGGAACGCTTCCAGGAGGCTACTAAACTGGATCAATATCTTGCCGTCGGGTACGCTCTGGTGCATTTTTGTTATGTGGGATCGATACTGATAGGTTGTCAAAAGGTATTTTCAGTGTGGAGTATCCAATTTTCTACTCGCAAACTACGATTTGGCATACAAGGACTTTGACGAAGCTCTGTTGTATCTTCGAGGGAATCAAGTGATGTACGCTTGATCACTTACCACTTCCCGCGTTGATCTGATAAATGCACCAGCAATTATGAACAATTGGGTCTCAGATTCCGGTTATATTCAGCCGAAGTTCTTTTCAACAAGGGCCTGTCGTTAATCTACATGGGTCAAATTCCGCAAGGCCTCGCAGATATGGAGGAAGGGCGCAAAGAGAAGGCCACGGAGGAACATAACGTTATTGACGATGCGATCTCAGACCGCGGTGAAGGTTATACTGTTTTCAGCATTGTAAGTTTTTTTTTTTTTTGATCGATTACCATCCTCATTTTTAAACAGCCCGTCGGAGTTCTATACAGACCGTCTGAAAAGAAACTCAAAAATTCCTTGACAAAGGACTACCTAGGGAAAGCGGTAACCAAAAGACCCTTAATATGTAGTTCGTTTAACATTAATTGTTTGCTATAGATCCTTGTCGCAACTAGTGATCCTACGGACAGTAGCACGGACTTTTCTGGAGCTGCGCGGCTGAAGCAGGGCATATCGCCTTCGGGTATATACTTGGACCGACCAGAGTTGCCACTGAAGGACACGCTGTCGCTGCCGCGTAGTGCCACAGTTGCAACTTCGACTCCGTCGTGGAGTGAGTCTGCCACGATAGACATCATTCGTCATGTTGATCTTCTCTTGTAGAAGTCGAAGGACCCAGATCTGCTGGCGTGGAACCCTCTTTGTTTAGGAGCAAAACTCAAATTCCTACTGCCCGAGCCTCGCCTAACGCTACTCCTGGCCCTCCAGGTGTGCAAGCGCGTGGCTTGAGGAGGCTCAGTACTGCGGTTGTCATTGGTGCCCCTATCCTGCCTCCCAAAGGTAGCTTTTTTTTGATTATTTATTATTAACTCTACTGAATTTGGTTCTCGTGGTAAAGAGTCCCCCATCACAGAATTCTATGCCGAGTATGCCAGTAGAGAGGTTTCACCGATAGAAGCTGGCCGTTCTGCATCTGATTCGGGGAGCATATGGCCTCGAAAAAATGGCCTTAGCCGCTCTACTTCCCGCACTGGACCGAGTTCCCCGAGTAATGCAGTTGGCAGCTCGGTTGTCCGCAGAATAACCAAAAAGGCGATGTCACCAAGAAGATATCAGAATCCCCAGAACGACGAAGATGTGAATGGCAGTGACAATAGTAACTATGACTTGACACTCATTCGCGTAAAGGTCAGAAAAATGGAGGGTTACAATGTTTTGTTCTGATTGCCAAATCCTTTTCAGATTCACCATCAAGACGACGTTCGAGGCATGACCATGACCATTGACACTACCTTTGCGGAATTCATGGCTAAAGTATGCTCCAAGTTCCAGAAGCAAGTAGGACAACTGGACCTCAAATTCACGGATGAGGATGGCGCCAAAATCACGCTTCGGGACGAATCCGATTTTGAAATGGCTGTCGAAACATCTCGCATGCAAGCCAAAGGCAGGTCCGAAGGTAAACTTGAACTGTATTGCCGTGAGCTGTAGTTGGTTTCGATTTTCGTTATCTTTCGGGACGTTTGTTGCTTCTAGAATTGCTTGCATTTTATGGAGACATGTACTTATTTTCATAACTTACCTTCTTGCATATTTTGTATAAATAATTTGATTCATCAACACAGCATGCGCATTTTTGTTACCATCAATACAGTGGTCGAGGTTCGAACACTTGTTTTCGGATCTCAAAACGAGTTTCATCCACGTTTCAATCACTGATTACTTCCGTCACAGGTCACACAATTATGTCACATGAATGCAAGCACGCAATAGCACACCATCGTCGGGGTTTCAATACAGAGTATATTTTCTAGATCGAACGCGTCTTCCTGGTTGCTTCCTGCTCACTGTTCCCCTCAACGTACCTCTGGTCCTATTTTCGCGTCGTTCGCGCTCTCAGGGCGTGTCGTTTATGTCGCAGACCCTTGCGTTGCCCTCTTTTGCCATTGCACCCGATTGAACCTCCGATTACGGCGATTAAACTCATCTTTCATGAAGGAAATATAGTGACCGCCCTGGACCAAATATTATCAGGCCACCACGCAACCGTGCACTTCACCGGATCATGGTTGTCCGCTAGGGGCCTTCATTTTATGATGGGTCGGCTGAGACCGTGATCAAGAACCATCGGTTGGTGGCCAAATTCGTTGTCATTAGTCTTCGGACCTTAGTATTTGTCCCTTGTGACCCAGTGCTATAAAATCCATTTTGCACACCCCACTTTATTCCACCCCAAGTTGGGACTCTTTTTCTCCTGCAATGGATCCACAGCTCGTTTCTCCTCCGACTACGGCTGATTCTTCCAGGTGTGCTTCGCCTGATAGTCGTGCAACCACACCATCTAGTTCCACCGAATGCATCCAACAAACTTATCTGCCCGTCACCTTCATCCGAATCTCTGGAATTGTGATTTCTTGTGAAGTTATCCTCACGCTATTTGAGAGGCATGCAATCTCCAACCGCATAGGACTTATTGTCGAGAATGAATTCGTTGACACCACCTCCTTTGTCGAAGAACAATGGGAAACCCAGAAATTGCAACTTCCTGTAATCAGCTATACCTTTTCTTCCTCTTATTACCCTCCTGAACAGCTAGCCGTGGGTTGTCATGAGTCCAGTTAGCTTTGTCGCCGCTCACTCAATTTTAGGCTTGCCCATCAATTGATCCTGTTCAAGCTCACCATCTTCGCTTATTTTCGCTCGCGGCATTGCGAGTAATTCTCTCTATTTCAATGAATACGGGGATTACTCTGCACATTCTCGAAAAGCCCACCTTCTCATATCCCCCTCTTCCGCACACTGTAGCTCATAGCCTCGTCCCTTCGGACGACGGCACGTCTGGAAATATTCCGACTATTGACGATTGGAAGAGTCTGTGGGCCACATGGGACCTTATCACTCTGAAGATGATTCCTCCCTCCCTGCTTCATCAGAAACCAATTGATCTTCGTCACAAATGTCTTTTCTACATCGGCCACATTCCAACGTAAGAGCAATTTATTTATTTTTGCCCTGTTTTAACCGTTTAATTGCGCACAGGTTCCTTGACATGCTGATTTCCAAAGCCATTGGTGGTAATCCCACTGAACCCAAGTTATTTTGGAACATCTTCGAGGTATGCAAGTATTCTTATGTTCTCAGCTCTGTTCATCCATTCCGTTTGGTCAGAGAGGCATCGACCCACAGGTTGACAACCCAGACCACTGTCATAACCATTCTGACGTTCCAGAAAAAGACGAAGAATGGCCAACTCTCGACAGCATCATCCAGTTCCGCGACAGGGTTCGCCAGCGTCTTCTGGCACTGTACGAAGATTTGGCAACGGGTAAACGCAACTTGACGAGGGCCATTGCGCGAATGCTGTTCATGACACATGAGCACGAAGGATTCCACATCGAGGTCATACCAGCTCTACTGGTTCATGCTTTTCGACTTATTTTACGATTTTTAGACACTCCTCTATATGCTTATTCAGAAAGGTGGTGCAGACACTCTCCCTCCAACAGGGTTTACCCCGCCTCCGTGGGATGCTCTTGCTACACAATGGACTTCTATTGCAGCGCCGTCATCTCCCACCGTGCTTATCCAGAGCCAAGTGGTTACCCTTGGTCATAACGACTCAGAAGCAGATGACTTTGATGCCGATGGGAAACCCAACCTGGGTGTCAAGGGTCATACCTTTGGTTGGGACAACGAAAGCCCTGTCCGCACTGTCGCTGTAGGGCCATTTAGAGCGGAGTGGAGATGCATAACAAACGGTGAATTTTTACGATACTGGAAAGAAATGGAGGGATCCATTCCGTTACCCGCTAGCTGGATTAGCGATGGCGATGAGATTAAGGTGAGCGAAAGGTCTTCTTTCGCGTCTGCGATTCATCATTCCGTAGATGCGCACACTCTTCGGGCCCGTCCCAATGGATGTTGCATATCATTGGCCGGTCCTGACGGCGTACGATGATCTCGTCGCCTATGCTGCTTGGAAAGGCGGACGACTTCCTACCGAGCCTGAACTCAGACTATTCTTGGATCTCTACGACGTTGGCTTCGACGGTGGCGCTAACATTGGCTTCAGACATTGGCACCCTACTCCGTAAGTATTTCAAATTAGCAATTCAAAGGTGCTGAATTAGTTCACAGCGGCACGATGGGCCTGGATGCTTACGGCGGTCAAGGCTCGAATGGAGGCGTTTGGGAGTGGACTACGACCCTCTTCGACAGTCATGAAGGCTTTGTACCTACGGAGCTCTTCACTGGATATTCCAAAGACTTCTTCGATACAAAACACCAAGTCGTTGTAGGTCGTTCTTTCTAGCCTCCTAGTTTGTTTCTAACTTGAAATCACAGCTTGGAGCATCTTATGCGACGCTACCTCGTCTTGCTGGACGACGAACTCTCCGAAACTTCTATCAACACAATTATCCGTATCCATGGGTTGGCGCGAGGGTCGTGTATGATGCTTGATGACCAGTCCATGGAGAAGGAAATAGTGCTAAAATACCAGGTTTAATATCGTGACTCTTGTATTCCCACTGAATTCCCAATTTATCATGGTTTGTTTCTGAACACGAACATATCACTCAACTCCATCGTACCATACACTTTTTGGGCACAGCGCTAATATATACAGTAATCGCACCCAGCCCTATTTCGCTACCAAATCACGAATTTGTCAACGATATGTATTGAAAACAGGTTTTCAAATCAAGTTATCAAGGGGTCCCGAAACAAGTTATCCGCTATCACTTACAATCTCGTTTGCCAAGGACGGGATTTTCGGACGAGTGGGTTCCAGACGTAGCTGGTGTACCTCCTCAATGAAACCTAGCCATCTAGGATCAAACGATAGTACGAGGCTTTGCCCACTGGTGGCTCCAACGTAGTCTAGCTTCTCGACACCTAATTTTCTTGAGCCACTCTAAACCGGCGTTTTTGACATGTGGAACGTAAAATTCAGTTCTCAGCACTAGTTGGTCATCGTGCGTGTAGGCACCTGGGTGTTTGGACGAACGGATACTTACTAATTATAAACCGGGAGTGTTCTTTCGGACCGGCCTCTCCTTAGCACGTACACACAAACACACAGGTAATGGGTCTCAATGGTAGAAAACTCAAACAACGTATTGGCAAGGATCCCCGAAATCTGTCGTGGGCAGACGGTACATCCTGCTTTTTTTTCTTTTCGCTCTGGACTTGAATAACCCCTGCGATCTATCATAGATGCTGCACGATTTGGAATCAACTACCTCGCAAAATTTGGATGGGACTCCTCCAAAGGTCTAGGTGCCTCAGGAGAAGGCAGGAAATCCCATCTCGAAGTTTCCAAAAAGCTAGATATGCTGGGAATTGGAGCTGCTCATCAACTTGACCCTAATGGAATCGCTTGGAAGCAAAATAAAGACTTTGAAAATTTGTTGAAAAGATTGAATGGAGATGCTGAAGCAAGTGTTGTTGAAGGTTTCAAGAAGGCCGATAGCGATGAGACGGATAGCGTTGGACAGGAAAGAAATGGTGTACAGGACGAGGCGAAGAAAGAGAAGAAGAGAAAAAGGAAAGATGACAGTAAAGATTCGCCCACGAAGAAAAAAAATTTTGAGAAGGGGGACGATGAAGAAACTCGAGCCAATGAATCTATCTACCTTCACTCAGAAAGAGAGACTGGCCCCTCAGAGCGGAGACGAACGGTCCCGACTCTTCCTAGACACCGAGCGTATGCATTTCTCGTTGTATATTTTCTCTTTTTGATTTATCCCGTTTTTCTCAGGCATCGTGCGCGGGCAATTGCAGCTAAAAACTTGTCTTCGAAATCTGCCGCCCACATATCAGAAATTCTGGGAATACCGCCGACACCTTCATCTCTTTCTTCAACAGCGACACCCTCTGGGCTAGCGTCGGGTACTGATACACCCCAGGTTATTGAGTCACACGAGATCGAGAGGATCACGACGTCAACAAAGACCGTACATGATTACTTCAAAGAAAAACTTAAATCCAAGAAAACGTCGACGTTTGTTGATCCACTAGAACGAGATTTATCATACGATACACCCCGTGGCGGACTTGGCTCGACTTCTCGAACGTCTTTTGGCTCCTCGATTCCCTCCTCGACATTTCTTGCCGCAGCAAGCCAGTCCATACCTAGTGCCGCCAGATCGCACACTGAAGTCGCCGTAGGAGAACGAGTGGCTGCACCGGACATGGAGAACAAAGTCAAAAAGAAGAGAAGCAAAGTGAATAGGCCAGTTGTCTCGGACGACGATACCGTTGATGTCTCGAAACGTACTATTGAACGAGGAGACAAGAGCAAGAATAGTACAGCCGCCGCAGACAACCTTTTGGCGAACCTCACCTCCAAGAAAAAGATAGGAAAGCGGAAAAAAGAACAGCATATTAGAGATTAGAGAAGTCGTGCATTATACAGTATAGAGTAGAGAACTCTATTATTATGGATCTTTGGTGAATTCCAAGCTTCTTCTAAAACATCTCTTTTGACCCGTTCGGCAAACTGTCATCACGTTCTATGAAAAACTCCCCCAGTGTGTTTAAGACCACAGGTATGACATCCTCATGAACATTTGCACCCCAAAGGACATCGAGGTGTTCGTAAGTCCGTAAGGGTTTCGCGATTGTATGATCTGGAAGTTGGTTCAACATGGTCTCGATGTGGACCAGACTATCTGTATCACCATACAGAAGTACGATAGGCGTAACGATGTTCTTGGTCGGGAACCGTGCAGGCCTGTACGAGCTTATGGTTGTCCGTACGATAGGGGAACTGAAGTCATCGTCGTACATCTGGAAAGCAGCGTTCCTCATGATTTGAAACCAATGCACGATTGATTTCACTGAGGTAGTGGAATATAGATGTGCGTATGCCGCTATCTTTTGACTTGCCGAGATGTTTGCACCCCGCCAGTTAAAGAGCCAGATTAGGGACACATCGATCAGCCTGGTAAATATTGGTGGGTAAAGGATGGACTGCCACATAGCCGCGGAGGAGAGGACGGTTTTTCGTCCTAAGAACAGGAACAACAACGTCGGACTGAAACTTGTCAAGTATATTTCGTCAATAACGAGAAACGACTTACGATGCCTTCATAAGTCCATCAACCAATGAAGCTGAAAGTCCAGGGGGACTCATAGCAGGTGCCAATGCGATAAAGACGTTGACCTTGTCGTTGAGTCCGGGATGAATGCTAAGTGCAGCAAAGGCCTGAGCAGTCCCTTGGCTGAATCCAACATAGCTGAGCTTCATGCTCTTTGTAACCTCCAAAATGTGGTTGATAGAATCAGGAATGTCGTGCCATGCAAAATCGTCGACACTGTGAAATTATTTAATGACAGGATTTAACAAAGATTCCAGGTTGAGGGGCTCACCTGAAATCCCAAAACTTGATTGAGTTGGGGCCATGATGCAGACACTTCTTGGAGTATTTGTTTCCCCTGCAAAGTCGATGTCAGTGAACAGAAAAACACAAAAGGTTGAGAAAATACCTGTTATTCCCCAGCCACACATCGTAACCATTCTCCACCAGGACGAAGGGCAAAGCTCTCAACGGGTCGGTGAGACAAACCCAGATTTCGCTATTCATGAGGAGGCCATGATGCAAATAGACAACAGGCTTCCCAGTGCTGGTACCAGGACTCCTCTTCTTCTCTCCTTTGCGGGATGGCAGTCGGTGGAGTCCAAGTAGATAACCATCCTTGGTCAGGACGACATGTTCTTCATAGGTGTAGCCATGAATATCGCATATATCTCCGAAATCTCTTGCTTTGAGAATACGCAATGCGAGTCTGTGCTCTTCCGACATGTCTTCAGGTGTATCGTTGTTGAGGTGGAATAGTTCTCTGGACCGACAGTAAAACCAGTCGATTACTCGCATTGGCAGGCATAAGATGATGACATGAAGAAGTGATTCAAAAGCGAGGAATGAGAAGCCGAATATTAAAGCAAAATATTCATATAAATCAAGGCGTCCAAGGAGAGGGACGCGCGCCATAGCGAGCACCAGGAGTGAAAGGAGGGACTCCCAAGTCCGCTCGGGACGGAACTGCCACTGGTGATTGGTGGCATGTGATTCCTAAATGATTTCCTTCCAAACGAACAGAAGGCTGAATCTACGCTTGATATTGCTGGTAGCTGCTCTTATTTTCTTGGTTTGTCTTTCCTGGGGAGAAGATAGTACCAGAATGAAGGCTTCAAGTGGTGAAGTTAGACAAATCAAACGGCTTGTGGATAAAGCACTTGACGATCTTGTGTTGGAGTTCTTGTCAAAGGTCGACGTCCACACGGGGGTACCAGAGGATCTTGCAAAAGTATCAGAAATACAGCATTTACTCTCGTGTCCCTTTCGAGCTGAATCCCGAGCGACGATGAGTGGATCCAAGATAATGACATGCTCAGCTTTCCCGGGCGAGGAGATCTGTCAACTACTTGCTGGAAAAAGAGTCCTGCTCGTTGGACCTGAAACGACACACTTTTTACACACCCTTTGGTTGGACGTAGTTGAGGGTCGTCGAAATCGAACACATACTTGTCCCGGCCGGGAATACTGCACTTTTCACCATATCTGTCGAGACCCTCCCATCCGTCCAGAGGATTCAGACACCTACGATCGAACCGAAAGAAAGAAGAAAATACCCAGCGATAATTTCTTACGGGCAACTCGATCTGCACTCCTGCAATACACCTATTCTACGACTCTTTATGCGGGTTCGAACAAGAGCAATACACTTTACCAATTTCCTCTGGTTGATCTAGAGACTGGAGTCCAACAACTCAGCCAATATTGGTTGAGGCGAGCACGTAAAGCGGACGTGATCATCCTCAGTCGTACGCCCATACCCGCACCAGTATCGACCTACACACTTGGTCCGTCTGGCAATTGGACATTTGCCTCTGCTCTGTGCAGTCAACAGAAACGTTTCTCTACCAACTACTGTAGGCTTTCTTTGCCATACGCTCTTGCGATTGCTGCTCTGGACATGACTCTTCGAAACTTTTTACCATCAGTCATGGAGACTATCGGGAAATTGGCAACCGACACGTTGTACCAGGGCTCTCTTCATATCTGGCACGGTAATTGGATTATTCAGCCCTCATGTGCAGTGGAGCGGCTATCCATGGATACCCAACTGCTTCCTGATTTTTGGTCCTGTGCTGACCTGGTCGATCCGTGCCAGATTGACCCGTGGGCGTATTTATACAATGTGCAAGGTACGATGGAAACATCCTTCATGCATATTTATTCCTCATGCCACCCAGTTTATCTGCAAGACCGCATCCTACCCCGAATCCTTCCTTACTATGGGATTATTTATCTGCCATTGTCATTTCCGATCCTTGGTCAAGGATTTGAGCTGAAGGAACATCGCGAACGATCCAAATATGTGAAAGATTGCACAAGGGAGCCGTGGCCGAGTTTTCCTGAGGAATTGGTTCAGACGTTTTTAATCAAACTCTCTGCTCTATTAACTCTCAAGCACATCTGATAACCACACAGGTGGTTTTCAATTTCCTTTCTTTGGATCAGGAACTTTCCTGCCGAAGGCTCCCCTTTTCAAAGCTTCCTTTGCAACACCCGATATCAATCTCCATCTCTCTGATCCTAAGTTTCCACCACCATGCCATCTGGACACGACGACAACAACATTTTTACATTCCATTACTTCCAGCAGTCTTGATAAGAGCTCTCCGCTTCCTCTTTCACCTCCGTCATTCTGGCCAAGAGACATGTGCGGGAAACCTGGACCATTGTTGAGGGAGATGCGGTACGCGTACATGCAATGAGAGGCGCGTTTCAAAGATGGGTGTGCTTTGAGTTCTTGGAGTAGGACAGACAACAGTTCCGGGCTTGATAACGCGGTTGCGTGTGCAATGAAAACTGAATTCTTCTTGCTTATGCGTTCTGAGTGATATATGGGAAACCTCCAATTCGAAATTGCTGTCGTAGAATGAGTGCCTGTGAATTATTTAGAGACAGCATTCACTTGCGAATGACAACCAGGGATTGCTTTTCTTCGTGCCTATTTGCCTTAA
>Ga0307507_10005524_pt1 | contig 20682 bp, 29 predicted proteins | sample 7_EM_MG_FD_207223 | JGI IMG/M metagenome (GOLD analysis project Ga0307507, IMG submission 207223) | Populus trichocarpa ectomycorrhiza microbial communities from riparian zone in the Pacific Northwest, United States - 7_EM | ecosystem: Host-associated > Plants > Roots > Unclassified | place...
CCTCCCGCCTTACTTCTCCTATCATGTCCTTGGGCCCTGGCGTCCTTGTTTCTAGGGGTCGTTTGGCTCTACTCCCTTCCCTCTCCGCTCGCGTTTTGCTACCTCGCTTAACACCCCGACCGTCGGCAATCCCCTCTCGCACATGTTACAGACGGCTGGGACTACAGTTCGCAGTATGAGAAAACTTTTCAACAGGGCACGGTGGATTTCTCCTTTCTCTTCACCTCCGTGAGAGGCTGCCTAGTCAGACACACTCACAGTTACCTCAGTTTTCACGGTTATTGGGTCTACCCTGCCTCTCCCCCTTCAGGTCTCGTCCTGTTGCTCGGTTACAGCTACAGTCTATTCACTCGGCTGGCATCATACTGCCTTCGCCGCCTTAGCGATTGCCATGGTTGCGCCCCGCGGTTCCCCTCAGTCGTCATATTGCACTACCGCAGTGGCGGATGTTAACACCTTGGGTTCGCAAGTAATGTTTGCAACGCCACATCGGTTTTAATGGCACCCGCACGCCATTTGTCCTTCTTTTATTGTTGGTTACTTAGGGTTTCGCAAGTGGGTTATCAATTATTTCATTTTGTCAGGTGACTACGGCAAGAGTTTTCCTGTTGATTCCTCCCTATGTACTTATTTGATGTTTCTTGTTCTGCCCCTTGAGTCAGAGTTTGATTTCTTATTTGCGTGGCTGGGGTGATGTTGGTCTCGGACCAGAGCCACTTGGGTTGATGGCTTTTTCCCTGGCGGCGGTGGGTTCACGGAGGTTTCTTCTTTACCACAGGTAGCACTGTACGTAGTCTTTGTACCTGGATGACAAATCAAACAAAGCCCATGAAAAAAAAAGAAAAAAAGGAAACGCCGCGGATTTGGGTCACGAACCATCTCCTCTACACACCGGGCGATTGAAATCTCAACACTATGAGAATTCATCGTCAATATCCACCACCCCCGCACTCTGAGTGAGCAGCACCACCCCCTCTCACCGTATTTCCCTTGCCATGTCTTTGGGCCCTGGCGTCCTTGTTTCTAGGGGTCGTTTGGCTCTACTCCCCCCTCTCTCCGCTCGCGGTTCGCTGCCTCGCCTAGGGCTGACACCGTCGGCAACACCCTCTCGCCCATGTTACAGACGGCTGGGACTACATTTCGCAGTAGGAGAAAACTTTTCAAAAGGCTACGGTCGATACCTCCATTCTCTTCACCTCTGCTAGAAGCTACCTAGTCAGACACCCACACGGTTACCGATAGTTTTCATGGTTATTGGGTCTACCCCTCCGCTCCCCCTTCATGTCTCGTCCCTTTGCTTGGTTACAGCTACAATCCACTCACTTGGCTGGCACCCTACTGCCCCTTCGCCTCACCTTGTGATTTTTCAACGGTCGCGCCCCTTGGTTACGCTCAGTCGTCGTATTGCACTGCCTCGGTAGCGGATGTCAACACTTTAGGTTCATGAGTAATGCTTGCAACGTCACAATGGTTTTAAGTGGCCCCCGCACCCCAATTGTTCTTCTTTTATTGGCGGTTACTTTGGGTTTCATAGTGGTTATAACAATTATTTATTTGGTTGTTGGTGTCTACCGCGAGGGTTTTCCTGTTGATTTCTCCGCGTGTATTTATTGGACTTTCTTATTCCGCCGCTTCAGTCTGAGTTTGATTTCGTATTTAGCGGGGCTGGTGTGCCGTTGGTCTCATACGGAAGAGACTTGGGTTGATTGCTTTTTCCCTGGCGCCGGGTGGATAAGTAGGAATGGGGTTTTGTCCTTACCATAGCTAGCGCTACACGTAGTCTTTGTTCCCAGTGGTTGTTTAATACAAAGCACGTGATAAAAAAAGAAAAAAAGGAGAAAAAAGGCAGCGGAGTTGGGTCACGAACTATCTCCTCTACACACCCGGTGCTTGAAATTTCCACACAATGAGAATATATGGTCAACATCCACCACCCCTGCACTCTTACTAAGCTGTACCCCTCACCTCCCACCTTGCTTCCCTCATCATCTCCTTGGGCCTGGGTGTCCTCGTTTCTAAGAGTTGTTTGGCTCTATCACCCCCTCTTTTCGCTTGCACTTTGCTCGCGCTATGATTGCGCTTTGCTTGCGCTTTGCTTGCGCTTTGCTTGCGCTTTGCTTGCGCTTTGCTTGCGCTTTGCTTGCGCTTTGCTTGCGCTTTGCTTGGGTTTTGCTTGCGCTTTGCTCGCTCACTTACTGTTCGCACGGTCGGCAACACCCTCTTACCCATGTTACAGACGGCTGGGACTACAATTCAGTGTTGGAGAAAACTCTTCAACAGGCTATGGTCAATTTCTCCGTGCTCTTCACCTCCGTTAGAGACTGCCTAGTCAGACACCCACAATGTAACCGCCTCCAGGGCGGTGGTGGGAATCGAAAGGGGTAACGATACTATCTCTATACAAAAGCGCGGTATATAACGAGACAAAGTACCGGAGGCTTAGACTAAGTTGTTGTCACAAACTTCTTACTATATCGCAACAACAAAGAAGTTTCTAATAGCCAGGGGTGTTTGGACTTATTGGATTCTCGAAGCGAACTGAAGAAGTAACTGTTCAACCAAGTATATTGAAAACTCTGTCTGTCGAAGGCTGCTCTCTCTAAGTCCAGAGAATAGCAGGTCTTTAAATACACTTGTCAGGCTAACCGGAGCCTTGTAAACAATAACCATAAAGGCTCCCAAATGGTAGCCTTGAAACGTTACATAAAAGATATCAAGTATTAAATGATATCTTGACACAATAAAATGAAACATACTGAGTATCAACCAATACTCGATATCAAACATAAAACATCATGAGTATCAAACTCAATCATAAAGCATACTGAGTATCAAACGATACTCGAAACCAAACCTAAAACATCATGAGTATCAAACTCAATCATAAAACATATTGAGTATCAAACGATACTCGAAACCCTAGAGTAACCTGTACCCGTTACACCCAGAAAAGACAATGAAAACATCATTTCAAACATAAAACAAAGAACCCTAAATCTCCTCGCTATCATAGTCGGTGTCCAAATGGGGTTCCCAGAAACGCAAGTCCACTGTCGGCTCCTCAGAGTGCTGCTCATAACCATCCTTAGTAGGAGTAAAACATAATGTAATATAACCAGAAAAAACAGTTCGAAATTCCTCCCCTAGCATGTTATCAGTCCACCATGCTTGAACCAGGTCCTCCACATTCTCAAGTCTTTCCACCGGCTCCCACCTATTCTCGCTATTGGGGTACCCTTTCCATTTCACGAAGAATTGTCCCCTGCCATGTCTCCTCCTATGGTCAAGAATGGTCTCAACCTCGCATTCCTTCTCGTTATCGATGAGGATTGGCGCTGGTTTGATGGGGGCCCTTCCAGGGCATCATTCAGCATTATTAGGGTGGTAGAGTTTGACAACTGAGCAATCTAATACTCCCTTCTGCCGCCGATATATCCTCGAATCCATACTAACTGTGGAGTTCTGGGTATGTTCATCCCAGTCGATGACGATAAAGTGACCTCTCCACCGTGGTTGTAACTTCCTGGACCTGCCAGATTCCGTCGCAAATTGGTCACCAAATATCATTACCATTCCCCCAATTTTAACAGGTTTAATATCGTCCCTTCTTTCAGCTGCAGTCTTGGTAGATCTAACTCTCGCTAGCTTCAGAGCCTCGTATGCTGCAATCCTGATTTCCTGGTGTCTGTTGTAATAATCGTCAGAGGCAGGAACCGCCGACGGGTGGACTCGGTAGGTGTCTAAGAGGCGGTAGTCTCGACCATACACCGCTTTGTAAGGGGACATGTTTATAGGATCAGAGTGGCCAGCGTTAGAATATGCTGCCACTTCAGGGAGGGTGGTGAGCCAATTGGTTTGGCGGAGGTTGGTGACGTTCCTCAGGGTGGTCTTGAGTTCCCTGAGTTTGGGTTCAGCCTGCCCATTCGTTTGGTGATGGCCGGGCGCCCCCATAATGTGTTCAATCCCCATAGGCTTAAGTGTCTGCTTTCACAACTTGGAGGTGATTCATGGGTCAGCATCACTAACAATCGAGGTAGGTACGCCATCAGGCGTAAACATATGGTGCCGGAGTAGCTCAGTAGTCTGTACTGCCGTGGCAGCAACCGATGTTGGGATCAGCCAGCTGAATCCCACTGCTCTATCCACTACTATCAGGACCGAATCCTGGCTCTGCAATTTGGTAAAGGGACACATAAAATCAATAGCATAGCTTGAGAATATCTCGGCTGGGAAGGGGAGGGTTTGGGCATCACCAGTTGGTAGGGCGTTGCGTTCGTTGTTGGCCTGGCACAGCTTGCATTGCCTTACAAAGTCCCTGAGATCCGTCCGCATTTCTGGCCAGTAGATATATTCAGATGCATACCGACGGTTCATATCCACACTATAGTGTCCCTTGGTGTGGATCTTGCCAATCATTAGTTCCCTAAGCGTTTCTCCATTGAACCCATGTCCCTTCGGTACGTAGAGGTAGTCCTCTCCTTCTCGAGTGGTGGCATGGAGTAGGCCATTCCCGATGCGGTAGTATTGCATTTTTCCACCTCGGGAGGTGTTGGTAGAATCCTGAGCCAGTTTGTATACAGGATCGTTCCTTTACCCTTTGATCATCTGCTTGCTCCATATAGTGACAATCTCGTTCATGGCTTGAACCACATCTCTTTCATCTACAATTCTTTCCCATCTGCTAACCTCGCTTTCCTCCTCTTCTGCAATATGCTTGTACACCTGGCAGAGGTTTCTGTCGTGGTGGGGTAGCTTTGGTGGTTCAATAAATGGCATAAGGTTGTGGGAGGCAAGCGGCCCTCCATAGAGGGGCTTGGTAGGTGAGGGTCTGGGGGCCTGGTGAACCGGGCACTGGGGGCTTTCGCAGGGGACATTCGTACTAGTGCAGCCTAGGGCTTCATGAAGTCTTCTTTTGATTTTTGACAGGTCTGCTCGAGGCCAAGGGGAGAGGATAGTTTCCTCATAGATCTCCAGATCGATAGCGTCTTGTATTGCTCCTTGCTGGAAGTCAACAATTGGGGGACTGCTCCCAACTCGCCCTAATCTTATTACCTTCATGAACAGGGCAAATTATCACGAAAACAATCTGACCAGTGTTGGGCTGAATGTGCGATTTTCTCGTCACTCCGGCCATTGCTGATGCTTTGATAGTCACCCCAATTGTTGATAGAGTTCTTCTTTCCCTAATCGCTGGTATCAAGCCCAGCTCAATGGATACTGCAGTTACTGCTGCAGTCTGAGTAGTTGTGGTTGTAGTTAACCTCGAGGACTTCGAATCGAGACATGTCTTCTGGATCAGATTCGGTGAAGTGGGTAAGCGGACAAGCCTCGTTTTCTGACTCTTCTTGAGTAGGGTTATGCATAGTATGAGGATAATTTTTATCTTCTGTATAAAGGCGTGATAAAGGGTCCGCTGAATACCTCCATTGTCCTGGCCAGTACATGATTTTCGTCCTAAACTGGCCTATGTATCCTCGCCACCTAAGTTGCTTGTTTGTTCGTTTTCTGCTTCTCTTGAGATAGATCAGGGGCTGGTGATCAGTGACTATCGTGAATTCATTTCCAGCCAGGAGGTTCTGGAATGCTGTAAGGCCGTCAAATATCGCCAATCCTTCCTTCTCTGTAGTTCCATACTTCATCTAGGCGTTAGAGAACTTCCTGCTATGGAGCGCTGCCGGTCTGGCTGTATCAGCTGTCTCTCCTTGTCCTACCCAAAGACCAACTCCTGTATCAGAGGCGGCGGTTATCAGCCATATTGGTAATGCTGATTCATGGTCGATCGGTTTCATGATCTGGTTGTGTGCTGCAGCTCGCTTAACGTTATTCATGGCGTGACCATGTGTTGCAGTCCATACAAACTCCTTGATTCCAGTAAGCAAGGTCAGGGGTGCTGTGATCGACGCCAAGTGTGGTATAAATTGGCTAATGTAATTGACAACTCCGAGAAATTCCTTGAATTGCTTCGTGTTCTTTGGAGTAGTGCATGCTTCAATTCTCGCGATCTTCTCAGGTGATGCTCTCAACCCCTGATCGTCAATGATATGGCCTAAAACATCCATGCTTTCAGCAAAGAATTCCGACTTCTTTCTGCTAGCATCAAACCGGGCTTGTTTTAGTTTATCGCACACCATTGCGATGTGTTTCAGTTGGTCTTGTCCTGTATCAGAATATATGGGAATATCATCAATATAAACCCACATGAATTGTCCTAGGTAGTCGGCGAACAAATCAGACATTATTCGCAAAAATGTTCGGGGTGCATTCATGCCTCCTTGTAGCATCACTTGGCTATGAAACATCCAAAAGGTGATTTGTAACTGTTCTTATCGACATCCTTGGGCTCCACCCTTGTCTGAAAGTAGGCATCACTGAGGTGAATCTTGCTTCGGTATCTGGCTCTTCCTAGCGAGTTCAGAATCATTCTTTGGTTTGGAATCATTTGATCGTCTTGGATGGTTATCTCATTCCTTGCTGTGAGATCGACCAGTGGTCTCATTCTAATTTTATCTTTCTTTTCTTGAGCGAAAATAGGTGCTGCTCCATCGACTGCTTTCCGTTCGATAATCCCTTGTTCGGCCTTCTCATTTATCAATAAACTCATGTCCTTCGCCGCTCTTTCGGGAATTGAGTAAGTTTCTAAGTTCCTTAGTTCCTTTCCTGGTATTAGACGGATTTCGTGGTTTATCTTTCTAAGTGGTGGCAGTCTTTCTGGTATGGCTTCTGGGGACACCTCTGGGTGTTGCTGTAAGCGCCTCCTGGGTGGTGGCGGGAATCGATAGGGTAACGATACTATCTCTACACCAAAGTGCGGTATATGACAAGACTAAGTACCGGAGGCTTAGACTAAGTCGTTGTAACAAACTTCTTACTATATCGCAACTACCAAGTAGTTCCTAATAGCTAAGTATGTTTGGTCTTATTGGATTCTAGAAGTGAACTGAAGAAGTAACTGTTCAACCAAGTATATTGAATACTCGGGCTGTCGAAGTCTGCTCTCTCTAAGTGCGGAGAATAGCAGGTGTTAAATACCCTTGTCAGGCTAACCGGACCCTTGTAAACAATAACCATAAAGACTCCCAAAACGGTAGCCTTGAAACGTTACATAAAACATATCAAGTATCACACGATACCTTGACACAAATAACTAAAACATACTGAGTATCAAATGATACTCGAAACCAAACATAACACATCATGAGTATCAAACTCAATCATAAAACATACAGAGTATCAAATGAGGCTCAAAACCAAACATAAAACATCCTGAGTATCAACTCAATCATAAAACATACTGAGTATCAAACGATACTCGAAACCAAACATAACCTGTACCGGTTATACCCCGAAAACAAAATGAAGACATCATTTCAATTATAAAACAAAGAAACATAAATCTCCTCGCTATCATAGTCGGTGTCCAAATGGGGTTCCCAGAAACTCAAATCCACCGCCGGCTCCTCAGAGTGCTGCTCATAACCATCCTGAGTAGGAGTAAAACAAACTGTAATATAACCGGAAAAAACAATGGTAAATTCCTCCCCTGGCACGTTGTCAGTCCACCATGCCTGTAGCAGGTCCTCCCCATTCTCAAGTCCTTCCACTGGTTCCCCACTATTCTCGCTATTTGGGTACCCTTTCCATTTCACCAAGAATTGTCCTCTGCTATGTCTTGTTCTATGGTCAGGAATGGTTTCGATCTCCCATTCCTTTTCGTCATCAATTAGGATGGGTGCTGGTTTTGTGTCGGCCCTTCCAGGGAATCGCTCATCGTCGTTAGGCTGGTAGGATTTGACAACTGAGCAGAGGAATACCCCTTTCTGACGCCGATATATCCTCGAATCCATACTAACTGTGGAGTTCTGGGTATGTTCATCGAATTCGATGACGACAAAGGGCCCTCTCCATCGTGGTTGTAACTTCCTGGACCTGCCAGATTCCGTGGCAAATTGGTCGCCAAATATCATTACCATTCCCCCAATCTCAACCGGTTTCACATCGTCTCTCCTCTCGGCCGCAGTCTTAGTAGATCTAGCTCTCGCCAGCTTCAGAGCTTGGTATACTGCATTCCTGATTTCCTGGTGTCTGTTGTAATCAACGTCAGAGGCTCAAACAGCGGAAGGGTAGACTCTGTAGGTGTCAAAGAGAGGGTAGTCTCGACCAGACACCGCTTTGTATGGGGACATGTTGATAGTATCAGAGTGGCCAGCGTTAGAATATGCTGGCACCTCAGAGAGGGAGGTGAGCCAATTGGTTTGGCGGAGGTTGGTGACGTTTCTCAGGGCAGTCTTGAGCTCCCTGATTTTCCGTTCAGCCTGCCCATTCCTTTGGTGATGGCCGGGCGCAGCCATTATGTGTTAGATCCCCATGGTCTTAAGTGTCGGCGTCCAGAACTTAGAGGTGAATCGTGGGTCAGCATCACTGACAATGGAGGTAGGTACTCCATGAGGCGTAAAAAATATGGTGCCGGAGTAGCTCAGTAGTTTGTACTGCCGTTGCAGTAACCGATGTTGGGATCAGCCAGCTGAATCCCACTGCTCTATCCACTACTACCAGGACCGAGTCCTGGCCTTTCAATTTGGTAAAGGGACCCATGAAGTCAATAGCATAGCTTGAAAATATCTCGGAGGGGAAAGGAAGGGTTTGGGCATCTCCGGTTGGTAGGGTGTTGCGGTCTTTGTTGTCCTGGCATAGCTCGCATTACCTAACAAAGTCCCTGAAATCCTTCCGCATTTCCGGCCTGTAGAAATATTCGGATGCATACCGAAGGTTCCTATCTGCCCTGTGGTGTCCCTTGGTGTGGATCTCGCTAATCATTAGTTCTCTAAGGGTTTCTCCATTGATCCCATGTCCCTTTGGTATGTAGAGGCACTCCTCTCCTCCTTGTGTGGTGGCATAGAGTAAGCCATTCCTGATGCGCTAGTGTTGCATATTTCCACCGCAGGAGCTGTTGCTGGAATTTTGACCCAGTTTGTATACAGGATCGTTCCTGTACCCTGTGATCATCTGCTCCCTCCCTATAGTTTCCATCTCGTTCATAGCTTGAACCACATCTCTTTCATCCACAATTCTTTCCCACATGGTAACTCTGGCTTTCCTCCTCTTCTGCAATATCATTGTATACCTCGTAGAGGTTTCTGTGGTGGTAGGGTAGCTTTGCTGGTTCAATAACTGGAATAACGTTGTGAGAGGCAAGCGGCCCTCCATAGAGGGGTTTGGTAGGTGAGGATATGGGGGCCAGGTGCACCGGGCACTCAGGGCTTTAGCAGGGAACATTCGTAGTGGTGCAGCCTAGGGCTTCATGTAGTCTTCTTTTGATCTTGGACAGGTCTCGTCGAGGCCGCGGGGAGAGGATAGTTTCCTCATTGATATATCCGGATCCATAGCGTCTTGGATTGCTCCTTGCTGGCGGTCCTCGAGTGGGGGGCTGCTGCTCAACTCACCTGCATAGACCTTATTCCTAATCTTATCATCTTCATGAACAGGGCACATTAGCCCGAAACAATCTGACCAGTGTTGGGCTGAGTGTGCAATTTCCGCATCACTCCGGCAGCTGCTGATGTGGTGATAGTCACCCCAATTGTTCATAGGGTCCTTATTTCTGTAATCGGTAGGAGCAAGCGCAGCTCGATGGATACTGCAGTTACTGCTGCAGTCTGAGTGGCTGTGGTTGTAGTTAACCTCGAGGGCTTCGAATCGCGACATGTCTTCTGGATCGGATTCGGTGAAGTGGGTAAGAGGAGAAGTGTCGCTTTCTGAATCTTCTGGAGTAGGGTCTTGCACAGTATGAGGATAGCTTTTGTCTTCTGTATAAAGGCGTGATAAAGCGTCCGCTAAATAGTTCCATTGTCCTGGCCGGTTAATCATTCTTGTCCTAAACTGGACTATGTATCCTTACCACGTAAGTTGCTTCTTTGTTGGTGTTCTGCTTCTTTTGAGGTACATCAGGGGCTGGTGATCAGTGACTATCATGAATTTGTTTCCTGCCAGGAGGTGATGGAATGCTGTAAGGGCGTCAACTATCCCCAATGCTTCCTTGTCTGTAGTGCCATAGTTCATCTGGGCGTTAGCGAACTACCTACTATGGAGCGCTGCCGGTCTGGCTGTATCAGCAGTTTCTCCTCGTCCTACCCAAGCACCCCCTCCTGTATCAGAGGCGTCGGTTATCAGCCATATTGGTAATGCTGATTCATGGTCGATCGGTGTCGTGATCTGGTTGTGTGCTGCAGCTCGCTCAACATTATCCATGGCGTGATCTCGTGTTGCAGTCCACAAAACTCCTCTGTTCCAGTAAGCGAGGTCAGGGGTGCTGTGATCGATGCCAAGTGTGGTATAAATTAGCTAATGTAATTGACAACTCTGAGAAATTCCTGTAATTGTTTCTTATTCTGTGGGGTAGTCCATGCTTCAATTCTCGCGATCTTCTCAGGTGATGCTCTCAACCCCTGATCGTCAATCATATGTCCTAAAACATCCATACCTGCGGCAAAGAATTCTAACCTCTTTCTCCTAGTGTAAAACTAGGCTTGTTTTAGTTTATCGCACCCCATTGCGATGGGTTTCAGGTGGTCTTGTTCTCTATCGGAATATATGAGAATATCGTCAGTATAAACCCACATGAATTGTCCTAGGTAGTCGGCGAATAAATCAGAAATTAGTCGGATAAATCTTCCTGGTGCATTCATCTCTCCTTGTAGCATCACTCTGCTAACGAAACATCCAAACCGGGATTTGAAACTGTTCTTGTCGACATCCTTGGGCTCCACCCTGGGCTGGAAGTAGGCATCACTGAAGTCAATCTTACTTCGGTATCTCGCTCTTCCTAGCAAGTTCACGATCATTCTTTGGTTTGGGATTGTTTCATCGTCCTTGACGGTTATCTCATTCCTTGCTGTGAGATCCACCAGTGGTCTCATACTGATTTTATCTTTCAAATCTTGAGCGAAGATAGGTGCTGCTCCATGGACTGCTTTCCGTTCGATCATTCCTTGTTCGACCTTCTCATTGATCCATAAACTCATGTCTTTCGCCCATCTTTCTGGAATTGACTAGGTTGGTAAGTTCCTTAGCTCCTCTCCTGGTATTAGACGGATTTGGTGATTTATCTTTCTAAGTGGTGGCAGTCCTTCTGGTATGGCTTCTGGGAACACCGGTGGGTGTTGGCTCATTACATCTTCTGTGGTGACGACCGCTGCTCTGGTATGTCGACTGGTAGGCGTGCAGTTGACCCTAATTCCCAACTTGGGGAAGTCAATTGCTAACCCACCGCATTCGATCATGGCTGCTTGTAGTTTTAGGAATGGCATTCCTATAAGGGCGTCGTATTTGGCCAGGTTTCCAACTAGCATTTTGTTTCCTTTTGTGTGCAGTTTTCCTACCGCTAGGTCAACAGTACACTCTTTGTTGGTCTCGGATCGTGATCCCTTCATGGCCATAAGTATCTTGGTTGGTTCCTTCATTTGGATGCATGGTATACCGTGGGTAGTGACGAAGGCAGCACTGATAAGACTTGCTCCTATCGTTCCTGTATCAAAAAGGACTTTTGGTTCCTTTCCATTAATGAACATAGTACCTTCAAGTGCATGGACTGCCTTGATCGTGGTGGGGCAAGTGGTTTTTGTAGTCACATAGTTCTCAATTTACAGGGCAATGATGTAGACCTCATCGTATTCAGAGAGTTCTGTTGCTAGATTGGATGAAGCTTCCTTCTTGACCTTCGCCTTTCCTTTGTCCTTCTTGCTTAGGCAATCCTTTGCCCTAGGTCCCTCACCACCACAAGTAAAAGATGCTCCTTTCTTCCTTTTTTCTTTCTTCATGGCAGAATTGCCATCGTTATTGAACTTTTTCTTAGGTTTGTGATCTGTCTTCTTGTTGGTGGATTCCTTAGGTTGTTTATCATACCGTTCCTTGCAATACGCTCCTGTACTGCGATGGATAGAGTCTAGTCTTTCTGCCATAGCAATAACAGTGTTGATATCCTCGTCTCCAGTGTACTGGGTTTCCACGTCTTGCCGGAGTCTTCGGTGCATACTCGCAAAGAATTGTTGGATGAATGCGAAGTCACTTATAGTGTCTTCTGGTAGCCGTGATCTATGCATGAGTCGATCTCTAGCTATGAAAGATATCTTCTGGACTTGTCCATTCCATGACTCCCTAATGCTATAGAACTTCTGATAGGTATCGTCCTTATCCTTGGATGATTGGAATCGTTCCCTGAGATAGGTTACTAGTAGGTCTCTCGTGAGGTTTTCTCCAAATAGGTCTGCCGCTTGGAATGTCGCTTTTTGGGCTCGTCCTTCTCGATAGAGAATCCAGTAGTTTCCTGATCCTCCAGCATTCTGGGATACATTGTGCAATCGTAGATAGAGTTGGACTGAGTTGTACCATCTATCAAATGCCTCCGGTTTGAGGTCTTCGGCATCACCTGTGAATTTCTGAGGTGATGGAACATTGATGCTAAGCGTTGGTAAAGGCTCTGGTACTGGTTCAGGACCTGGTCCGCCAGCTTCTTCACCCTGGTGAGACATGTGATCTGAGTTGCTGCTTGAGCTGTCTGGATCGCCTGCCGGTGCCGCTACGGGGGCTTTGCTGGTTAATCCTTTTTGTGGAGACTCAGGGAACCCTCTGGGGGTGACTGTCGCTCCCTTTGCAAGTTCTGTTGCTGACTCCGCTAGATCTCGTTGAGCGCTATCTCGGGCTAGTTGCCTAGCTGCTTCGTCTATAGACAACTGTTCCTTTGCAGGTGTTTTGACAAATCGTCCCTGTTCGTCTCTAGCTCGTTGTGGAACCTTCTTCTTGGGAGGTCTGCTCCCGCTGAGTTCCTCGGGTTCTTCAATTTTGATGACTTGTTGAAGTTAAAAAAATGTAACCGCCTCCTGGGTGGTGGCGGGAATCGATAGGGTAACGATACTATCTCTATACCAAAGTGCGGTATATGACGAGACTAAGTACCGCAGGCTTAGACTAAGTTGTTGTAACAAACTTCTGACTATATCGCAACTAATAAGGAGTTCCTAATAGCTAAGTATGTTTGGTCTTATTGGATTCTCGAAGTGAACTCAAGAAGTAACTGTTCAACAAAGTATATTGAAAACTCTGTCTGTCGAAGTCTGCTCTCTCTAAGTCCGGAGAATAGCAGGTCTTGAATACACTTGTCAGGCTAACCGGAGCCTTGTAAACAATAACCATAAAGACTCCCAAAACGGTAGCCTTGAAACGTTACACAAAACATATCAAGTATCACACGATACCTTGACACAAATAACTAAAACATACTGAGTATCAAACGATACTCGAAACCAAACATAACACATCATGAGTATCAAACTCAATCATAAAACATACTGAGTATCAAACGATACTCGAAACCAAACATACAACATCATGAGTATCAACTCAATCAGAAACAATACTCAATATCACAAGATACTCGAAACCAAACATAACCTGTACCGGTTACACTGGCATCATTACATCTTCAGTGGGGACGACCGCTGCCTTCATGTGTCCGCTGGTCGGTGTGGAATTGATCCTTATCCCGTCTTTGGGAAAGTCAATAGCTAACCCGCCGCATTCGATTATAGCTCCTCGTTGTTTTAGGAATGGCATTCCTATAAGGGCGTCGTACTTCGCCAAGTTTCCACCTAGCATTTTGTTTCCCTTTGTCTGCAGTTTTACTACTGCTAAGTCAACAGTACATTCTTTATTGCTCCTGGATCGTGATCCCTGCATATCCATAAGTATCTTGGTTGGTTCCTTCATTGCTATGCATGGTATACCGTGGGTGGTGACAAAGGCAGCACTGCTAACACTTGCTCCTATCGTTCATGTATCAAACCGGACTTTTGCTTTCTTTCCATTAATGAACATAGTACCCTCATGCGCATGGTATGCCTTGATGCTGGTAGGTCAAGTGGTTTTTGTAGCCACATAGCTCTCAATTTCCAGGGCATTAATGTATACCTCATCATATTCGCAGAGTTCCGTTGCCAGATTGGATGAAGCTTCCTTCCTGACCTTGGTCTTTCCTTTGTCCTTCTTGCTTGGGCAATCCTTTGCCATATGTCCCTCACCACCACAAGTACAAGAGGGTCCTTTCTTCCTTTGTTCCTTCTTCTTGGCAGAGATGCCATCGTTATTGAACTTTTTCTTAGGTTAATCTTCTGGCTTCTTGTTGGTGGATTCCTTAGGTTGGTTATCATCGGGTTCCTTGCCATACGCTCCTGTACTTCGATGGATAGAGTCTATTCTTTCCGCCATAGCAATAACAGTGTTGATATCCCCATCTCCAGTGTACTGGGTTTCCACGTCTTGCCGGAGTCCTGGATGCATATTGGTAAAGACTTGTTGTATGAGCGTGTAGTCACTTATAGAGTCTTCTGGTAGCCTTGATCTATGCATGAGTAGATCTGTAGCTATGATAGACATCTTCTGGACTTGTCCATTCCACGATTGCCTAATGCTGTGGAACTTCTGATAGGTATCGTCCTTATACTTGGATGATTGGAATCGGTCCATGAGATAGGTTACTAGTAGGTCTCTTGTGAGGTTTTCTCCAAATAGCTCTGCCCCTTGGAATGCCGCTTCTGGGGCTCGTCCTTCTGGATAGAGAATCCAGTAGTTTTCTGATCCGGCAGCATTCTGGGATACATTGTGCAATCGTAGATAGAGTTGGACTGAGTTGTACCATCTATCAAATGCCTCCCGTGTGACGTCTTCCCCATCACCTGTGAATTTCTTAGGTGATGGAACTTTCATGCTAAGCCTTGGTAAAGGCTCTGGTACTGGTGCAGGACCTGGTCCGCCAGCTCCTTCACCATGGTCAGCCATGTCTTCTGAGTCGCTGCTTGAGCTGTCTGGATCGCCTGCCCGTGCCGCTACTGGGGCTTGGCTGGTTTATCCTTTTTGTGGAGACTCAGGTAACCCGCCGGGGGTGACTGTCGCTACCTTTGCTAGTTCTGTTGCTGACTCCGCTAGATCTCATTGAGCACTATCCCTGGCTAGTTCCCTAGCTGCTTCATCTATTGAGAACTGTTCCTTTGTAGGTGCTTTGACAAATCGTCCCTGTTCATCCCTAGCTCATTGTTGAACCTTCTTCTTGGGAGGTCTGCTCCCGCTGGGTTCCTGGTGTTCTTCAATCTTGATAACATGTTGAAGTTCAAAAAATGTAACCGCCTCCAGGGTGGTGGTCGGAATCAATAGGGGTAAGGATACTATCTCGATACGAAAGCGCGGTATATCACGAGACTAAGTACTGGAGGCTTAGACTCACTTGTTGTAACAAACTTCTAACCATATCGCAATTACCAAGTAGTTCCGAATAGCTAAGGGGGTTTGGTCTTATTGGATTCTCAAAGCCAACTGAAGAAGTAACTGTTCAACCAAGTATATTGCAAACTCGGTCTGTCGAAGTCTGCTCTCTCTAAGTCCTGAGACTAGCAGGCCTTTAAATACACTTGTGAGGCTAACCGGAGCCTTGTAAAGAATAACCATAAAGGCTTCCAAATGGTGGCCTTGAAACGTTATATAAACCATATCAAGTATCAAACGATATCTTCACAGAATTCAATAAAACTTACAGAGTATCAAACGATACTCGATATCAAACATCAAACATCATGAGTATCAAACTCAATCATAAGGCATACTGAGTATCAAACCATACTCGAAACCATAGAGTAACCCGTACTGGTTACACACACCGGTACCGATAGTTTCCACGGTCATTTGGTCTACCCCTCTGCTCCCCCTTCAGGTCTCGTCCCGTTGCTCTGTTACCGCTACAGTCCACTCATTCGGCTAGCACTCTACTGCCTTCGCCGCCCAAGCGATTGCCACAGTCGCGCTCCTCGCTTTCTCTCAGTTGTTGTATTGCACTGCCTCGGTGGCGGATGTCAACGCTATGGGTTCTTGAGTAATTTCTGCAACGCCATAACAGTTTTAGTGGCCCCCGCAGCCCCTTTGTTCTTCTTTCATTGTCGTTTACTTAGGCTTTCGCTAGTGATTTATGAATTATACATTTTGTTGGTGTCTACCGCAATGCATCAGGAAAATGTCGGAACGTGGTCCAAGGTGGTCCTCAACGCTCCTGGTCCACCAAGGGGGGTTGTGGTCCCCGTGGTCCACCTGATCCACTGCGATCCATTCTTATCCACACTTTTTGAAATTTTACCGAAAATGTGGACCAGGGTGGATCAGGGTGGACCAGGAGGATCAGGGGGACCATAACCCCCCTTGGTGGACCAGGACTGGTTTTTACATTTTGCTGATAATGGCTTTCCTGTTGATTCCTCCCCATGTATTCATTTGATATTTCTCATTCCTCCCACTTAGTCCGAGTTTGATTTCTTATTTTGTGTGACTACCGTGCGGTTGGTCTTGTACCAGAGAGACTTGGGTTGCTGGCATTTTCCCTGCTGCCGAGACGGATAAAAGATAGGGGATGGGGTTTTTTCTTTATTATAGCTAGCGCTGCACGTAGTCTTTGTTCCCAGTAGTTGATTAATACAAAGCACAAGAAATAAAAATTAAAAATTAAAAACGCTGCGGATTTGGGTTCTTCATGCAATCATCTAAGTTCTTTCATATACTATACATTTAATACAAAGATCTTCATCAATCACACTTCCGGGAATCAAGACACGACGGTCTTATATGAGCCTAGCGATCCACGTTGCTAGATAGAAGTCAATGCACGTAGTTATCACAACATAGATCAGCTAAAGAAGAAGTGATCGTTAGGAGACTACTGGTTACCTGCTGCAAGTATCACCCGAAGAAGAGAGCATTGTAACCGCCTCTACCATGCCTCACCCACATACAAAAAGAGCCAGACAAGACAGTAATATAGTAATTTATACCTTATATAAACACACAGATATGTGGTATAATAAAATTTCTAAGATTCTGGGTATCTCAAAAGCAACTGTTCAATCAGTAGTGAAAAGGGCTGAGGAAAGAGATCGAAACACCCATGATGCCACCAGATCTGGCAGACCAACAACCATTACAGACTAAAAAAGACAGATAGTGAGGGATATTATCGATGCTGAGCCTCATTTAGCACTAAGAGACCTTACTCAAAAGGCCAATATTGGTCTTTGTAAGAGCACTGTTGATAAGATCATCTCTGAAGCTGGTTTTAAGCTTTTGATGCCCAGAAGAAAGCCCTTTTGGAGGAATGGACAAAAGGAGAAGAGAAACAAGTTTGCTAGGAGAAGGAGGAACTGGAGCAGGGCATGGAATTGGGTTGTATTTGTAGATGAAGCTACCATCATCTATGATCCAAATCCTGCTGGCAGAAAGGTCAGAGTTCAACCTGGAGAGGAACCTGAAGAAAAAAACTTAAAGTCTAGCTTTAAGTCTGGGACGACTAGCATTGGGGTATATGCTGGAATAGTAAAGAGAGGAAGGACTGAGTTAATTGTTGTGAAGAAGAGGGGGGAGGAGGAAAGGACAGGCCCAAGAGACAGACTTGGCCTTAATTCCTACTAATATTCAACTGAGATCCACCAGCCCTACCTTATCCCTTTGATAGAAGGTCTAGATAGACCTTCTCATGACATCTACCTTGCTGCAGACAATGCACCTTGGCATGCTGGTGTGGAAAATCGAAATTTGCAAGCAGATTGTGGTTATTAAAAACTTCCTTGGCCACCCAACTCACCAGATCTCAATCCTATTGAGAACACCTGGGCACTACTCACAAGAGCCCTTAGAAAGCGATTCTCCAGGTTGGAAAGAAGGCCTCACAGTGCTGCTGAATTATTTCAGGCAGCAAAGGAGGAATGGGATTTAATTCCCCAAGAGAAGGTGGATGAGTGGATTGAGAGGATGCCTGAGAGACTGCAGGCTGTACTAGATGCAAATGGAAGTCATACCAAGTGGTAATAATGTTTTCTTAAACTTTACTAATTCTACTTTTATAGTTTTCTTAATTGAGTTGTCTACTTTTTTTTTTTTTTGTTTCTATGAAGGGTTGGGGTGGTTGTGCGGTTGCGCCGTAGGGGTATGAGGACTTTATGGACACGAGTGTACCATCTTTTTATGCCTGTCCCTTGTACAGTCGCCGATGGGTGTTGACGAATATCAGCGGGTGACGAACAAGGATCCGTAGCCGGTATTTTACTGTTACCCTACTTTGAGGAATTTGATTTTTTGCTCGCAGCAGAACCCTGTTCGCCACCCGCTGATATTCGTCAACACCCCATCGGTGACTATACCAGCTTCGCTTCGTGGCCAAGAAATAAGCAGCCTATTACCCGGAGGCAATCTCATCCAGTCTACCGCAGTAAAACGATGAAAAACAATGAGGATTTTTTCTCCGTGGCTTGCAGCCTCTGGGCGCTGTGACACTCAGCCGACTAGGGGAACCACTAGTCTGATACTCGTGCTGTGCCAGTCACTGTACTCCCTCCGTTGCATAAACTCCCGGAAGCTCACAGAGGCTCTCATGCGGTCAGTGATCAACCGCTAGCCAACCGCAAGCCAACTAGCCCATCACCAAGTGAGATTCTATGAAAAATGGCGATTAAAATCTTCTGCATTAATCCACCAACTAACCCCACAAAAAGGAAGGTAAAAAAGTGGCGGGGCTAGAGCTGCATAAATTATCAAGACAGAAAAGGTTTTCAATTCAGACCCACTGTTATTAGCAAATGAGAGGATAAGCAATCGTTCTTTTTTCTATCTCGTTTTCTATGATTGGAGGAATTTTCGATGATGGAGGTGTTGGGTTCTTGAATTTATCTTCGGCCTTATAGACGATCTTGCCGACGACACAAATTCTTCGGCACCCCCCCCCCATTTTATACAAACAATGGCCGATTATAAGCACCCACAACTTGCCTGAAAACAATATACAATTAACGAAATCAATGCCATACCGGTAGTGTAAGCAATTCCCTAGGCTTTCTAGTTAGAAATTAGGAGATTGTTTCTCCACTCCAATAATATGACAGCAGAAAGCCTGAAATCCGGATTGGGTGTTGTTGCAATGTGCAATACCGGTACTTTTTGTTTAGGAGTCATAAGATTAGAGGTATAAAATTAATACCTTCTGCCCATTATTTTCTCTGGCATTACACCATGGGTATTAACTAATAGAACCTATTGCCTAGGAGTCGTTATACCTAGATCACTCTAATAAAGGCTCTCGCTAATTTTGAAATTTCTTTACTATATGTCAACAAAACTCAGATTTCGTGATCCGAAAATGCCCATTATTGGTGTAATACGGGGGCGGGGGTCGACGACCTTTGCTGCAAAGATCGCACATGATGAAAACGAGAGTTTTGTTTTTTTTGTTTTTTACCGGGAGGCCATCACAATGCCGTCGGCGTTTAGCGAGTAGGAAAGTCTAGGCCACGCTGAAATTGAATCCCGAAGCGCAAACATGATATTGCTGAAAGTTCAACGATGCTGAGGCTGGAAGAGAAGGTAACGGTGGCGGATAAGTCCAGTAGTTTGAGGTATGATGCTACAGTGGGAAAGGAGAAACGGCAAGAAGGCAAACTCATTTCGACATTTGCTGGTAGACCGTGACATAGTTCCTGGACAAAGTTCATCGCTGATCGGCCTAAGTATGATCCCGCCGAAAAAAAACCCAAAACAACCGAAATCCGTAGTACCTCATATGAGGATTTGCACCCCCACCTCTTAATCACTTGCATAACCTAAAGGAAATATCAATAGATAGCCAAAGATCTAGTCAATCTGAAATTCACCTTTCTATAACTTAGCAGGTTCCTTTGTTCCATTAGCACCACTCATCAATTAGCGTGCTCCGTCCTGAAACAAGGGCTAAATGCTAGGGATTTTTCTAGGCTCCCATAGAAAAAGATAACTTACAGTACATGTTTCGAAAATTGCCAAATTCATACCTCTACTGCTAACCCAATATCGCACCTTATACCCCAATACCCGGATATTACAATTAGAATACCCATAATCGCTATTTTACGAAGAATTGATTTAGTCGCCATGAAGGTGGTTGGGTTCTAGCACTCTAAGAAAAGTCATTTTTGGTGTAAAAATGGCAACCAACAATGACTTTTGTTAGGTCACCGTGCTGTGCTTGGAATAAGAGTTATAAAAGGAATTTCTTTTGACTAGGATATTTTCCCCTCTTCCCACTGGGAGGCTGTGAAAGAGGGAAGAATTCTATTCTATTATTCCCATGCCACAAAAAAAGGATAAGACAGCCCCCAACTCGACAGGAAAAATATAAACGATAAAAGATATATGTTTTGAAGCAAGCGGTGAGGAAAAACAACAGCCTATAGAAAAAGATAAAGAGAAAAAAGATATGATACTATGCTAATGCTCTCGTAATCGTGTTTGATGGCTGCGCCAATCAAAGAAATAATCCGCGCTGATTCACCCCTAATCACTCACCCGCATGCCGCTCGCGGTTAAATTCTATGGGATACCGTCCAATTGCCCTTCCGGGGGGAGAACGAAGCCGCAAATAGACTGAAAGGAGAAGGAACTGGAAAAGAAAGGTGAGAGAAAATGGAAATAAATGAGGATGACATTGTGAAACAAAGAGACGGGAAAAATGTAGTTATGAGCGCCCAATTGAGAAGTACAAACGAGAGTCAGAGAGGAGAAAAAGTGAAGTCAAGGAGGAACCAGTAGATTCGGAGGATTGTATCTTTCTTGCTTATCGTTCTATCTAAGGCGGTA
>Ga0307507_10005526_pt1 | contig 20672 bp, 16 predicted proteins | sample 7_EM_MG_FD_207223 | JGI IMG/M metagenome (GOLD analysis project Ga0307507, IMG submission 207223) | Populus trichocarpa ectomycorrhiza microbial communities from riparian zone in the Pacific Northwest, United States - 7_EM | ecosystem: Host-associated > Plants > Roots > Unclassified | place...
GAATTATTGGCTTAAAAATGGAAAAGAATATAGAACAGGCCTCTCCTAATGATATAAAACAATATTAACAAGAAGTAGGAAGCCTAATATACTTATCTACTAAGACTAGGCCTGACATAGCCTATAACGTAAATACTTGCGCTAGATTTATGTCAAATCTAAATAAAATACACTACCAGGCACAAAATCAAATTTGGAAATACCTAAATTATGCCCCTACCTTAGGAATAACCTATTCTAGACAATTAGAACCTTACATTTTAGGTTACTGCGATTCAGATTGGGGGGGTGATATAATAGGTCGAAAATCAACTAGCGCATATTATTTCTTATTTGGAAGAAGCCCTATAAGCTGGGCTAGCCAACTATAAAAAACAGTTGCTCTGTCTAGCTGTGAAGCAGAATATATGGCCATAAAAGAGGCTATAAAGGAATATCTATATTTAATAAGCGTTATTACACAGCTTAATATAGAAAACAAAGAAAAATTCCACTTGTTCACAGACAGTCTGTTAGCAATTAAAGTGGCAAACAATCCAGAACATCATGCTAAGACCAAGCATATTGATATACAATACCACTTTATTAGAGAACATGTAATAAACAATACGATACAGCTAAGCCATATCAATACAAAAGAACAGCTAGCTGATATGCTTACTAAAGCACTAAGTGGTCCTACTTTCAAGTACTTGGTTAAGCAGATGAACTTGCTACCAATAGAGAAATAAAATCAATCAGCAGACACTCTTTTCCTTCCTAAATTGGACCTATTTTCCCACTAGGTTTTAGTTATAGCCTCTACCCTAGTTTTCTAGTATTTAGTCCTAGTTACCTAGGCCTAAAGGCCTAGGGGGCTTTCTATAAGCAGTTAGCTGCCACTACTAATTAATGGGGGGTTTTACCATTCTTTTAGATATCTTATAATAGGGTTAACCTAAGTACTAAACCGCCCCCTAGCGGTCTATATAAGAATCTCCTCCTAGAGTTAGTATACTTTTATACGGCTTAGGAGCCTTCTATAGCCTCTAGTTTTACGCCTTTCTTTATTGTTTCCGCCGGTATAGGCATAAGCTGCCGCTTTTAGGGGTCGTAACTCCCTTCTTATATGCCTACTGGCGTAATCCTATAAGGGCGTTGTGGCTATATCCTATAATATAGAAGCCTTGGGTACCTTCTATAGTTAAGGCCTAGACTAAAAGCCTTCCCTACCTAAGTAACTTCTGTTTACTCCTTAAGTATACCTTACCGGCGTACTACCCTAGAGGCGAACGGTTCCGTCTATTAGTATACTAATATATATATCCGTTCTTTTAAGCCACGTAGTAGTCTCTCTGGCTAGGACGTAATCCTGCCTATTTACTAGGTACACTAAGGGTCAGGGCCTAGTTAAGGGGTAAGGTCCTTAGAGCTAGTAGTGGCTACTACGCACTACGCCCTGTGGGAGGCTAGTAGTAATATAGGGGCGTAATACCCTATACTGCTGCCAGTTCCCGTTTTGCGTTGCCTATAAGAGTCTTCTTATAACAGGCCGACTGTGTCTTGTAGGAGAGGGGCTATAGAGATACTAGGTCCTATACTAAATAACTTACTCTCCCCTCTCTTACTAACTAAGCTTATATCCCCCCCTTTTATAAGCTAGCCTATATCTCTAACTGTTAAGTCCTTGTTTAACTGGCCTATATTTCCCCTATAGCCTCCCCTATATATATATATTAGGTTATAAGCACTACGCCTATTAAGACCCTCCATAAGTCGCCTTATATATATACGCATTAGGTTGCGTGTACTACGCCTATTAAAACCCTCCTATAAGTCGCCTATAAGTTAACTATAGGTTAACTGTGAGTTAACTGTAAGTTAAACGCTATAGGGCCGTTAAAGCTGGCCTGTGTTTCCGCTGCCTAGAGCTTTGCCTATATTTCTACCTCGTTAAACCGTCTGGTCGCCGTCGCGTCGCTATTATATCACTATCGCTGTACTAAGTCGCGCGCACTACGCCTATTAAGACCTTCTTTTAATTTACCTGAGTGTACTGGATACTAGATAGGCCCTTATAAAGGGGCCTTAATGAGTTCTTTAGGTAGGGCCTTAATAAGTTCTTTATAGTGGCCTTAGGGCCTTAATAAGTTTTGTATAAAGTTAGGTAGTTATATAGTAGAGTTTGATATGCCTGCTTATCTAGGCCTTTACCCCAGTTTTCTAGTATTTAGTCCTAGTTACCTAGGCCTAAAGGCCTAAGGGGCTTTCTATAAGCAGTTAGCTGCCACTATTAATTAATGGGGGGTTTTACCATTCTTTTAGATATCTTATAATGGGGTTAACCTAAGTACTAGACCGCCCCCTAGTGGTCTATATAAGAATCTCCTCCTAGAGTTAGTATACTTTTATACGGCTTAGGAGCCTTCTATAGCCTCTAGTTTTACGCCTTTCTTTATTGTTTCCGCCAGTATAGGTATAAGCTGCTGCTTCTAGGGGTCGCAACTCCCTTTTTATATGCCTACTGGCGTAATCCTATAAGGGTGTCGTGGCTGTATCCTGCAATATGGAAGCCTTAGCTAGGTAGTTATATAGTAGAGTTTAATATACCTACTTATCTAGGCCTCTACCCTAGTTTTTTAGTATTTAGTCCTAGTTACCTAGGCCTAAAGGCTTAAGGGGCTTTTTATAAGCAGTTAGCTGCCACTGCCAATTAATAGGGGTTTTTACTATTCTTTTAAATATCTTATAATAGGGTTAACCTAAGTACTAAACCACCCCCTAGCGGTCTATATAAAAATTTCCTTTTAAAGTTAGTATACTTTTATATAGCTTAGGAGCCTTCTATATCCTCTAGTTTTATATCTTTCTTTTTTATTTTTGCTAGTATAGGCATAAGCTACCACTTCTAGGGGTTATAACTCCCTTTTTATATACCTACTAGCGTAATCCTATAAGGGCGTTATAGCTATATCCTATAATATAGAAGCCTTAGGTACTTTTTATAGTTAAGGCCTAAATTAAAAGCCTCCCCTACCTAAGTAACTCCTATTTACTCCTTAAGTATACCTTACTAGCATACCGCCCTAAAGGCAAATAGTTCCGTCTATTAGTATACTAATACGCATATCCGTTCTCTTAAGCTATATAGTAGTCTCTTTGGTTAGGATATAATCCTACCTACCTACTAGGTGTACTAAGGGTTAGGGCCTAGCTAAAGGATAAGGTCCTTAGAGATAGCAGTAGCTACTATATACTACGCCCTATAGGAGGCTAGTAGTACTATAGGGGCGTAATACCCTATACTACTACTAGTTCCTATTTCGCGTTACCTATAAAAGTCTCCTTATAATAGGCTGACCGTGTCTTATAGAAGAGGGGCCGTAGAAATACTAGGTCCTATACTAAATAATTTACTCTTCCCTCCCCTACTAACTAAGCTTATACCCCCCCCTTTTATAAGCTAGCCTATATCTTTAACTGTTAAGTCTTTGTTTAACTAGCCTATATTTCCCCTATAGCCTCCACTATATATATGCATTAGGTTACAAGCACTACGCCTATTAAGACCCTCCTATAAGTCGCCTTATATATATATGCATTAGGTTGCATGCACTACACCTATTAAAACCCTCTTATAAGTTAACTATAAGTTAAACGCTATAGGGCCGTTAAAGCTAGCCTATATTTCCGCTACTTAGAGCTTTACCTATATTTCCACCTCGTTAAGCCATCTGGTCGCTATTACGTCGCTATTATATTGCTATTACTATACTAGGTTGCGTATACTACGCCTATTAAGACCCTCTTCTAAGTTACCTAAGTATACTAGATACCAAATAGGCCCTTATAAAGGGGCTTTAATAAGTTCTCTAGGTAGGGCCTTAATAAGTTCTTTATAATAGCCTTAGGGCCTTAATAAGTTTTGTATAAAGTATCTATAATATATTAACCTTAATAAGTTCTTATAAAAAGAGGATCCCTACGCCCTTATTATATATACTTCGCGATTTTAGAGCTAGTATAAGCCTAAGGGTGTCCTATTATACGCCTAGGACGTGTCTATGTTAACTAGCTAAATAAGGCCAGTTTTAGGCCTAGCTATAAGCTAGGTAGTTATATATTAGGCAGTAGGTAGTTATATAGTAGAGTTTAATATACCTACTTATCTAGGCCTCTACCCTAGTTTTCTAGTATTTAGTCCTAGTTACCTAGGCTTAAAGGCCTAGGGGGCTTTCTATAAGTAGTTAACTACTACTACTAATTAATAGGGGGTTTTACCATTCTTTTAGATATCTTATAATGGGGTTAACCTAAATACTAAACTGCCCCCTAGCGGTCTATATAAGAATCTCCTCCTAGAGTTAGTATGCTTTTATACAGCTTAGGAGCCTTTTATAGCCTCTAGTTTTACGCCTTTCTTTATTATTTTTGCTAGTATAGACATAAGCTGCTACTTTTAGGGGTTATAACTCCCTTCTTATATACCTACTAGCGTAATCCTATAAGGGTGTTATAGCTATATCCTATAATATAGAAGCCTTAGGTACCTTCTATAGTTAAGGCCTAAACTAAAAGCCTTATCTACCTAAATAACTCCTATTTACTCCTTAAGTATACCTTACTAGCATACCGCCTTAAAGGCGAACGGTTTTATCTATTAGTATACTAATACGCGTATCCATTCTCTTAAGCTATATAGTAGTCTCTCTAGCTAGGATGTAATCCTGCCTACCTACTAAGTACACTAAGGGTTAGGGCCTAGCTAAGGGGTAAAGTCCTTAAAGCTAGTAGTAGCTACTACGCACTACGCCCTATAGGAGGCTAGTAGTAATATAGGGGCATAACACCTTATACTACTACCAGTTCCCATTTCGCGTTACCTATAAGAGTCTCCTTATAATAGGCCGACCATATCTTATAGAAGAGGGGCTATAGAGATACTAGGTCCTATACTAAACAACCTACTTTCCCCTCTTTTACTAACTAAGCTTATATCCCCCCCTTTTATAAGCTGGCCTATATCTTTAACTGTTAAGTCCTTATCTAACTAGCCTATGTTTCCCCTATAGCCTCCCCTATATATATATTAGGTTATAAGCACTACGCCTATTAAGACCTTTCTATAAGTCGCCTTATATATATACGCATTAGGTTACATACACTACGCCTATTAAAACCCTCCTATAAGTCGCCTATAAGTCGACTATAGGTTAACTATAAGTTAACTATAAGTTAAATGCTATAGGGCCATTAAAGCTGGCCTATATTTCTACTGCTTAGAGCTTTACCTATATTTCCACCTTATTAAGCTGTCTAGTCGCCGTTATATTGCTATTACATTGCTATTGCTGTACTAGGTTATATATACTACGCCTATTAAAACCCTCTTCTAAGTTACTATAATGGTACTAGAGCGCGTTACCTACTATATTTAACTAATTAGGATTTTCTATACCTGGTATGCAAAATCGCTATTGGCCCGCTTACTACTAGCGCCTTGGCGGCCCTCGCGACATATCTACCTACTGTCCCTAAACAATTCTTCTTCTTCTTCTCCTTAGCTTAGTATTCTTGTATGGTAGCAATCTACAAGCTTCGGTTTAGAAGCATTTATATAAGCCCGTTATATTATACTAAGCTCTCTATATACTGCCTGGGAAGGCCTTAATAATATCCCACCCTAAAAGAAGACCTTTATCTGCAATGACGCGTTAACGCGTTATACTCAGATATTAAAAAACTTACACTACTACGCCTAAGAAGGCCCTAATAATATCCCACTTTATAGGCCAGACTGTACTTAACCTATACCTCTAAAAGAACCCTAGAATTAAAACCAAATCATACAATTCTAATAAACTTTAGGAAGCCGACGATAGTACCTAAAGCAAGCTTATCTAAAAGACCTACCTCTACCCAAGAGGAATACAAGATCCAGTTAGGATCAGAAATTAAAGACAATGATAATGTTACAGGTATACACGAGCAGATTTATACCCTTGCTGCTAATTAGAAGGTTAATTATCTTTAAGCCTAAAGTATATAAGAGACTCTAAAGGAGATCCTAGAAAGCCTTACTGCCTTATAAAACAAACCAGCCTCCCCTTTATAAAGCCTTAGTTAACCCATTCGCTTAACTAAATGTGATATACTAGAGAGTATAGATATAATAATAAAGTAATTAAAGTCCGTCAAGCTCCCTAACCCCCTATTATTATTAGATGGCATAGACCTAACCTTTAAAAACTAGAGAATTTAGGTATAAGGAAAGCTTTATATTAACTATAACTATTTCCCCTCTAAAGAAGCTAAAATGCTCTACCTCTTTAGTTAAACTATTGGGGACGCCTAGTGATACCTTTAGGCCAAGTTTAAGGACAAGTTACCTGTTTGGTTTATATCTATTAATAAGATAATACAGCATCTAGCTGCTATCTATGTTAATCTGAATAAAGTACGGAATGCCTATTATAACTATAACCGCCTAATAATAAAATTAAACCAATCCTTTACTGAGTTCTAGACTTAATTCTTATACCTAGTAAGTAAAGGCTAGGTTCCCCCTAAGAACTATCATTTGGACCTATACAACAAGCTAACGGTCCAACTATAAGAGAAGATTATGGTAGTCTTAGACAACCTACTAACCTACTAAAGACTTACAGCTTAATATTTATTGCTAGATTTAGAACTAAAACAAATTAATACTTATTCTAATTAACTAAAGCGGCCCTATAGTAACTGTAACCTATTCGCTACACTAATGGGAGCTAGCGTTAGAAGATAAACTATAACCGCCCTTATACCAAAAGCGGTTATAACTGCCTACCTATAAACCTTACCTAACCTGCTATGTACCATACCTTTAACTAATGCTCGTTGTAACACCCTAATTGACCCTGCTATGGTCACGTGCTTTAATTGCGGAAAAAATAGTTACTTTATTATATCCTGCCCAGAGCCAAAGGATATAGGTAATATTAAGGAGATAGAGAAAGAGGAAACGTCTGATAAGTTAAAAAAAAAAAGAACCCTAGGGAAAGACTCCCCCCTAGGGTATCCTATTAATCTTAAAGAGATTAATCTAAGTTAGCTAATAGGTGGAAAACACTTTACGGTTCCATGTACAGTATCTTAAAATGGATATAGAGTTAATACAACTGCCCTTATTAACACTAGAGTAAATAGCTTTGCCTTTATAAACACTACTTATATAAATAATGTTGCTAAGTTCTTAAATATAAATGCTACCTAACTAGAGAAGCCTGTTTAAGTAAAAAGCTATAACAGTTAAGCTAATATACCGGTTACCCACGTTTTAAAGCTATATATTACTATTAATAGACAACGCCAGTTTGGTATCCCCTTCTGCATCCTAGACCTAGGGTTATATAACATAATTCTTAGCCAAAAATAGATATCCTACTTTAATATTTAGCTAAATGTTTAACAAAGATAGTTTATCTAGCCGGAAAATAGACCAAAGTTACCCTCCTTTATTAGGGAAACCCGTACTAACCGTAAGATGTTAGCTGTAAAGGCTAATCCTACCTACTACCAAGATATTAGGAACCGCGACTTAGCCTTTACCTAAGAAGATGCCCGCCACAAGGCCGGCAGGAACTCCATACTAACAAGGATACTCCCCTAAAGGACTATAGTTAAGGAGGACTCTACTTATAGAAGTAGAACAGACACTAATATAGACAACTTCTAAATTACGGAGATCCGGCTAATAGGGAAGAGGACGTACTAATAGGATATAAAGGACAACCTTTAGAAGATATAACAAGAGCTAAGAGGAGTAAGGACAACGCCAATACCCTAAAAGCCCCTAAGGCCACGGATAACCCTACTATTATATAACACCCCTATAGTAGATATTACGGCAATTAGTGCCATAGGTTTCCACTTTAATATATATTAGAAGGATAACGAAGTCTTTACTACTAGTTTATATAAAATCAACTAGATTATTGCTAAGAGGGAAGAAGTACTAGTAGAGGAAACTAATAAGGAATTAGTTAAGCGCCTCCTTCCTAATTACCTCTTAAACTATAGAGACGCGTTCTTAAAAGCAGCTTTAGATATACTGACCCCCCACTAAACCTATAATTATAAGATTTAGTTAGAGACTAATAACTTCTTAAGCTATAGCCCCCTTTATTAGCAAACTATAGAGGAACTAAAGGCAATAAAGCAGTACCTAATTAACAACCTTTATAAAGGGTTTATTAAGCCAAGCCAGGCTCCCTTTACTTTTTTTATTTTATTCGTAAAGAAACCTAATAAAAGCCTTTGTTTCTATATTGACTATTAGAAGCTAAACGCTATTACTTAAAAGAATTAGTACCCTTTCCCTTTAATTAATAAAACCCTTATACGTCTAAGCCGGGCTAAAATCTTTACCAAGCTCAATGTCCGCTAAGCTTTTTACTAAATTAGAATAGACACTGTATTAGACAACCTAATAACATTCTACACCCGTTATAGGTCTTATAAATATAAAGTCCTTCCTTTTGGACTGATGAATGGGCTAGCCACTTATTAACAGTATATAAATAATGTTCTTTTTGACTACCTTAACAAATTCTATACGGTATACCTAGACAACATTTTTATATACTTAGATAACGAACTTAAGCACTAAGTTCATGTTAAGAAGGTCCTAGAGAGACTACGGAATGTAGGCCTATAAGTTAATATTAAAAAATATATATTTAGAGTAAAACGCACAAAGTACCTTAGGTTTATTATTAGTATAGAAGGAATTAAAGTTAACCTAGAGAAGGTTAAGGTAATCTGCAACTAGAAAACCCCTTATACTATAAAAGGAATCTAGTCCTTCCTTAGCTTTTATAATTTCTACTATTGGTTTATCCATAACTATGGAGTTATAGCTAAGCCTCTTATATAACTAACTAAGAACGACACGTCTTTTATCTTTAATAATAACTGTATAAAAGCCTTTAAGGAGTTAAAGGACTGACTTATCTCCTCCCTAATCCTTTATTACTACGACCCAGACCTTAAATTAATGCTAGAAACGGACGCCTCTAATAGGGTAGTAGTAGGAGTCCTTTTATAGCTACACCTAGACGGTAAATAGTACCTTATTGCGTTCTTCTTAAAAACAATGGCCCTAGCTAAGTGCAACTATAAAGTGCATAATAAGGAAATATTAGCTATTGTATAATTATTGTCCTAGTGGTACGCAGAGCTTAAAAGCACAGACTCTTAGATTAAGGTTTATACCAATTATAAAGCCCTTAAGTATTTTATAATAATAAAACAACTTACTAGTTAATAGGCCTAGTAGGCCGAAATACTCTCCCAATTCTTCTTTATAATTATATACTACCCTAGTAGGCAAAATGCTAAAGCTAACGCCCTAACCTAGAGAGAACAGGACGTGGGGCTATAAGACGAGCTAAAGGCTTAGTACTAAACACGCGCCCTTCTCCGTACCAAACAACTTAACCCGTGTATCCTTAAGGAACTAAGCTCTAAACAGAATAAGGTAGCACCTATAGAAGGAGAGACCCTAGATAAACTAATAGGACTAATTAATCGCATTCTAACTATAAACCGCACAGCTAAATCCTTAAAAGCCCTCCGCGATTAAGCTATAGGGGGTAACCCTAGTTTGGAAATAGAAGACGGACTGCTCTTATACCAAGAACGGCTTATAGTTTTAGATATTAACAACCTATAAATAGAGCTAATCCGTAAAGCCCACTGTTAAGTCTCTACAGCGTACCCTGGTTGAGATAAGACCTACCAACTACTATTGCCTTGTTACTATTGGCGAGGACTCCTGTCTAATATGGAACAATTTATTAGAAATTGTTATGCTTATAAATATATAAATACCCCTAGGGACCGAACTCCTAAATAGCTGCAACTACTGCCAGTCCCTAAACGCCCTTGGCAATATATTATAATAGACTTTAAATTATTCCTAAAGGACAAATACGGCTACAACATGGCCTTTATAGTAGTCAACTAACTAAGTAAGCAAGCCGTTTCCCTCCCTTGCTTTAAGACTATAACCGCAAAGAATATGGCCTATATATACGTGGACAACATCTACTGGATCTATAGCACTCCTAAGTTAATTATCTCTAACCGTGGACCTTAGTTTATATCGGACTTCTAGAACAAATTCTACCGCATCCTTAGGATTAAGATTAAGCTCTCTACTACATTCCACCCTTAAACTGACGGCTAAACTGGGATTATAAACCAGTACCTTAACCAGTGACTTCGCCCCTTTATTAACTACTACTAGGACAACTAGTTGGAACTACTACCTATAATAGACTACGCACAGCTCACGCTCCCTTATAATAGTATAGGAATGTCGCCATTTAAGTTACTCTATGGATACAGGCCACAAATATTCTTTAATTAGGATAAACCTATAGGACATATAACGGCCCGCAAACGCCTTAGCTATAAAGAGGCCTAGATATTCGCCAAGAGAATGCATAGGGCCTAGGAGACTGCCCAAGCAATTATAAAAAGGGTATAAGAGAAGAAAGAGTCCAACGTAAACCAATATCGCCGTAAGGTAGACTTCCATGTAGGAGATAAGGTATGGGTATTAATAAAGAACTAGAAAACCTAAAGGCTAAGCTATAGGCTAAACCACTAAATAGCTAGCCCCTATAAAATCCCTAGGAAGGTAGGGCACTCTTTTAAGGTTAAGCTACTAGAGTTAATAAAGATCCACCCTGTCTTCTCTTTAGACTAACTGCGGAAGGCCGCGGACGACCTATTGCCTGGATAGTACAACGACCCCCCACCGCCAATTCAGATTGCAGAGGACGAAGAATAGGAAGTCGAAGAGATCTTAGCAGTAAAGAAGAACCGTAGTACCTTAAAATACCGTGTGAGCTGGGTAGGTTATAACAAATATTTAAAATGGTACCCCGCATCCAATTTTAAGTACTCTCCCTATAAGCTACAAGATTTCCACCTAGCCCACCTAGACCTCCCTAGACTACTACGCAAGTTATATAGCTAGGTTAAATGCTAGAAAGAGGGGTTAGATAACTATAATAATTTAAACAATAATAAAGAACTCAGACAAAGCCTAAGGGCAGGCTTTTTTGGGAGGGGGGGGTGATGTAATAGTGCTAGAGCGCGTCACCTGCCATATTTAACTAATTAGGATTTTCCATGCCCGGCATACAAAATCGCTATTGGCCCGCTTACTACTAGCGCCTTAGCGGCCCTCGCGACATGCCTACCTACTGCCCCTAAACGATTCTTCTTCTTCTTCTCCTTAGCTTAGTATTCTTATATAGTAGCAATCTACAAGCTTCGGTTCAGAAGCATTTATACGAGCCCGTTACAGTTACCTAAGTATACTAGATACTAAATAGGCCCTTATAGAGGAGCCTTAATAAGTTCTTTAGGTAGGGCCTTAACAAGTTCTTTATAGTAGCCTTAGGGCCTTAATAAGTTTTATATAAAGTATCTATAACACGTTAACCTTAATAAGTTCTTATAAAAGGAGGATCCCTACGCCCTTATTATATATACTTCACAATCTTAGAGCTAGTGCAAGCCTAAAGGTGTCCTATTATACGCCTAGAACGCGTCTATATTAACTAGCTAAATAAGGCCAGTTTTAGGCCTAGCTATAAGCTAGGTAGTTATATATAATAAACTAGATCTAAGGATAAAAGAATAAATAAAGCTATAGAATCTAACTATGAGGAATATAGGCCTTAATATAGGCCTATATCTACAGGGTTTAGGGTAACTACTATAGATACTAAAGTAGTTGCCGCAGAGACCGAACAGGAAAAGGGAGTCTGCTTATATAAGCAGGAAACGCGTGTAGACGCATATAGAGGACTCTTCTAGAACTATTATTATACCCCCTAGTACTCCAGGTCTCCACTATTTGGGTCTTAGATAGGCGTGCTTTATCTAGCAGCCTTTCTTACTACCTAGATAACCTAGCTTGCACTATCTATACTTATTTAAAGTATCCTTAGCAGGGCCTTAATTGCCTAATAAGGCACCATAGCCGGCTCCTCCATTACCTCTACCGCGGCCATTGCCGCGACCACAACCGTTACCGCGTCCTCAACCGGACTGTTTATTCGAACGTAAGTCACCTAGTGGCTTATTAACCGAGGCGAAGCTCTTAAGTAAGTCCTTCCGCTAAGCCTTATTAGTAAGGTTAGCGATTAATTAGAGTAGTAAAATCGTATAGCTGTCGCGGATCTTATTACGCTGGATTTAAGCCTATATAGAGAAGTATTCGTCAACGGCATTAATAAATTAATAGTTAATGATTTTATTATCTAGGGCAAGCTTTACCTGCTTAACTCATTAAACCGCTTTTTAATAACGGCTTAAAAAAGTAGTAACTGCTTGGTCTGATTAAAAGCGGAGCTTAACAAAAGTCTCCTATATATTAGCCTTATGGATCAAGCCACGGGCCTTAAATAACTGCTTAAGGTAATTAATATAGTCCTTTACTAACTGCTTATACTCCAAAGCAGTAAGGATCTTATTGTTAATTGTACTAAGGATAACTAAACAGACTTTGCCGTCTTCCTTACTATACTAATTAAACTTCTTATTGTACTCGTTAGAGAGTGCCTTGTTGGTTAAGCAAATTAAGTTATTAGTATCTGTAATAATTTAAGACCTCTTAAGGATCTTATCTCGCTCCTCCTTTTTGGCGTCCTTTAGTACTTAATTAATAGATATTATAGGTTTTTCTTCCTGGAGCTTTGGGTAAAGTAGGGCCGCATCTTCTCAAATAATATACAGAAGGCCCTTACCACGTAGGTACATGCTAAGCTGGGTCTAATATTAGTGCCAATTTAAACCGTCTTTCTTAAGGCGTTAAATGCCTGGATAGTCTTTACCTATGGCGACGCGAAAATAAAAGGATTTAACGCGTAAATAAACAAATTTAACGCATAAATTTGATAATAAAAAATGACTTTGTACGCAGGTGTGGTAACCTTTGATACGGCCTTTGGTAAGGCGTTAAATATAGAGCAGTAAGATATGACCTAGCACAGGTATAGTAACCCTCAATGCAACCTATGGTAAGGTGTTAATCTTCTAATATCGCAGCTTGGTAGCAACGAGTGCTTATAACCTAATAAACTAGAACTGAGGATAAAAGAATAAATAAAGCTATGGAATCTAACTACGAGGAATATAGGCCTTAATATAGGCCTATATCTACGGGGTCTGGGGTAACTACTACAGATACTAAAGTAGTTGCCGCGGAGACCGAACGGGAAAAGGGAGTCTGCTTATATAAGCAGGAAACGCGTGTAGACGCATATAGAGGACCTTTATACTTGGCTATTAATAGGAATAGGATTCCAGATAATATTTCCACCTATAGCAATATAGACGCGTGCAGTAGGGCTTCGCGGGCTAGATCCTATATATAGGCCTTTATATTAAAGTTTTACAGTCTAAATATATACTAGATTTATAACTAATATAATCTTTAAGCCTAGCTTAAATAGGGCGCCTTAGTTACTATAGTAGATCTTTACCTAGCAGTAACTAAGGTGCCTTAATTTTACTACTTCTAAATCAAGCAAACGCTCTATAGAGGGGGGGGTCCAGGGGGTCTCCCCCTAGAAAACCTTATATATATATATATATATTAATTAAACTCTATATATAAGGCTCTAAGTTAAAGCTATTAAACTTAGGTTAAAATTTATGTAGGGTGCCTAACGTTCCGCATATTAATACGCTGCATATAGCTAAAGCCACGCTAGCGCTAGCAGGGAGGGCAAGTGGCCCGCACAGGTTTGCCCCCTTGTAGCGAACCTTTAGCGTAGTGAGGTACCTCCTCCGCATAGCCTTAAGGAGTTCTAAACCTGCCTCCTTTCCTAATTCGTGCGACTGTGATTGGTAGAGAGCACAGAGCTTTCGTTTATAGGATTTTGGGGTGGTCCGTGCAAGAAAATTGCAAGTATTGAGAAGCTCCTCGAAGCTGGCCGTGAACACCTAATCACATCGACCGTTTTCCTCGCAATGGCCACACTGTTATGAAATTGCTAGTTTTTAATGTATTTAATGCCATAATGAAAAGTTTTAGGCATATTTTAACAGCAAAATTGCGGCCCAAGGCCCCGAAAACTCTAGTATGGCCCATGATACAGCATCGATGCGTGGCCAAAGCCACCAAGTTGCCTGCCACTTCAGCAGACAAGCTCAAAGATCTTCGTGTTAAGATGAGAACCAATGAACAATTCCCAATCACAGAGATTTTAAGCAGGCGGTTCATCGAGCATATGCAACTTACAGCGGCTCGGAAACCACTATTTAGATCACAGATTGTAAGTCCTCAGCTCTGCGGTACGTTCCTCTCCCAAAAATAAATTCATATTTTAGCTTATGCACTGAGAATTATCACTCTTCTAGATGACATCCTCTCCTATATCGGCCCCTCGCTACAGAAACATAAAGGCTGTGACATCCTTGATATAAACCCCGGCGTAGGCACCTGGTCCTCCAAGCTTCATGACTTCCTACAACCACGCGGCCATATTCTACTGGAGTCTCAGCCTGAGTTTTACAAGCCATTCTTAGAAGAACTTTTGAACCAACAGGGGTCTAAATACAAGTTGATTATCGATGATACCGGAGATTTCAGTGCGTACGATCGTCTTATCAACGATGGCCATTTCCTACACCAAACTAGATTACATCCTGGAGACCCTCGCCTGGACCAGCTAAATAATGCGCTCCTCGTCACAGGGTCATTTGCGTACGACCCCGTGATGCCTGGTCTGGGATTCAGTTCTATGGCTCGTCAAGTGATTTCCCGGTTTACCAAGAGTGCCTGGAGCAACGAGTTGTTCCACGCGTATGGTCATGTAAGAATGCTTCTTTGGGTCAATGCCGAGGATTCAGACTTCTTACTTCCAAAGGCCATTGCACAACCGCAAAAATTTCCAATGGGGCTACAGAAGATATGCAACACGAGCATAATAGCCTCCCCTAGAAGCCTCCCGAGAGTTCCTGGAAGGCAGGGAGCCGGCCGAGATTTCAGAACCGAGCTCGAAGGCTCAGCACAGGTACTTGCGGCTATGCGACAAGCTGGGCTCGAAGTTCCCGTCCATCGGCGAGACAACCTTCATGTTTTTGCACATAAGTTCTTTGGCCAATCCACAGCGAACGGTGATTTGGGGGTTCAAGGTTCATTAGATTCTCTTATTGAAATGGAGTGCCAGGGGATATCAACGCAAGGCCTCTTGCCCGAGATGGTGCGAGAGCGGGTCGCAATGGAAGACGAGATCGCCAAGGGGGTTCGTGAAGAGTTTAAAACAAAACCTAAAGGTCCCACTAAGCAGCGCAAGCCCATGCTCGGCCCTGATGGGAAGAGGCTGGCATATCTTCGCGCACAAACCAAAAACCTCCAGCACAAGCGAGAGAAGCGTAATGCCCTGGTTGATAAAGCCGAGGAGATATATCGAATGGAATGTTTCGTTCTTAACACTAAATCCGAAGTAAAGAAGCAAGAAGCACAGACAAGGCTCGATGTACTTAACGCGGAGTACGAAAGAGAGAAGAGTGCACTTACCCGATCAGAACAGGTTCTCTTAGACGCCGAGTGTGACGATCGCTTTGCGTTGCGATCTCCAATTCTTCGACTCAAATGGGACAAAAGGCCTTTTGAGCCGTTATTAATCCATGACGGTGAAGTCTGGCCAGCTGGTAGACCTTCGCTACTCGACATAACACCAGAGCCTCGACCAGAGGGTGAATCGTTCCGAGATTTAGAGTATTTCCAAGACTTTCTAATCCCCATTCTTGCAAACGGCAGTCTTACAGTCTCCCAAGCTCTTGGATCCGTGGCACCTGGAGCGTCGCAATTAATCGAGAAGGTTCCTGCGCTTCGTGATCCGGCCAAGGGTGGAAGGCTGAATATGGACCACTTCCGAGCGAGGATGCTGACAGGAGAAATGTTGGATAGTCTTGTCAAGGCATATAGAGAATGGCCTTTCCGTCCTCCGGAGACAGATCATCCGAAATATTTTCAGGCGATGTCGACGGGGCAGCTTTTGTCGGACAAGAAATAGGTGATATGCGCGAAGTTAGAGGTTACGGAATACTTACAACATTTGGGAGGCTCAATCGTTTCTGGCGTTCTGTGAAACTACGTTACTGTACAGTGTCACGCATAGAAGTAGGATATATGACAGGATATGTCCAAGTCGAGGTCACTGGCGATCAATTATTCTTTGTTCATTGCCTCCGTATGTGAACGCCGTCTCCCAAAGTACAGTATGATACAGGCATAAAATCCGCAGCAAACCCATGTCCTTTTCCCACAACTCTTATTTCCTGTCCAATGATTCCCCTAAGCCTTAGCACACTGTAGGCTCTTTCCTATTATTGCCCGCCCTTCCCTTTCCCACTCTTTATGGCATCTTCTTTTACCTCTTTCGCTTCCACCCTCTCTGTTTCCTTCCCATAACCACTTATTAGATCCATCAAGCTGTCTTCCTGCTGCCCATTGGACAAACCACCTTCAACTTCGGTTCCCTAGTTGGATAAATAGTCAGTTAGGCCTCTTCATAAAGTAGTCCATTCTTCAATTACAACTCCGAAATCGCAGCGGCAGTCGTCAATCCACTAAAGAAATCATGGCCCACCCCTTCGGCACTCTCAGCATCCCAGCCCCTGCCAAACTTAGCCCTGAAAGCCTTCAGTCTCCCGGCTTCGTCCTCCTCTACATTGAGAAGCTTCTGGCTCGAGGGGTTCCATAGCGGCGTGTTCCGTTGATCCTTTGTGGATTTGTATATAGGAGCGGGAGAGGTGGTGCGATGCAGAAAGGTGCTACCGTCGCTTAATGTGACGAGTTGTGTGAAAGTATAGGGGCGTTTGGGTCTCCGTAGGAGGGAGGCGTGCCGGGCTTGTGTATGTGAGGGAGAAGTCTGGGGGTGGAGGGAGGCACGGCGGAGGGCACGGAGAGCTGTTGGTGTGGGAATTGGAGAACCCATTAGAGCGCAGAATGACTATCGAGTTGAGCGAATTTAAGGAAGCGTTCGTGGAGCGAGAGGCGTAAATGGTGATGGCAACGATGGACGTCGATAGCCATGGACTATGCCTATGGTGATTTTTTGGTGCACGGACCTTAAGACTTCGACAGTCGAAACATGATTCGAAAGTCAATTGCGGCGCTCAATTACAGCAATTCACCGTGGGCTTTCAGGTTGGCCTTCTTCCAATATCCCTACGATGGCAACATCCACTCAATAACTTTTCTCTGGAAGCCATAATGGCATCTCGTGCGGCTGCGGGCTTCTTCGCGGCTTTGTCAAAGTGGAACGATATGATGCGTACAGGCACCCCACTCTTTTGTTTGTGTTAATCATAGTGGAAAACACCATCTTAATACTTTATTAGAGAGTCTACCTCGCCGCAGTTATGCTCCCTTAACCCGTCGTCGATTGCCGCTCCACATTCATCAGTCTCGGCTGGCCTGCAGGACATTCGTTCCCTCAATCACTCAATTACATTCTCCAGTCCTTGTTCGAAGTGGTGAGAATGAGCTAGGCTCAGGGAACTCGAAGGATACCGCCCAAGACGGAGGTGAAGCTAAGCAGAATGGAACAGAAACAATATCGGAGCCAATTGACGGATCCACTATCGACCGACCAATCATCCGAAATGTAAAGGTACCAAGTCAGACACCATCAGTAATGCGTGAGTTGATGCGGAATGTGCCTCATCCAGTTGTTGTCATAACAGCAAGTTCTTGGAGCATGGAATTGCAACAAATGACACATCAAGCAATGACAATATCTTCCTTCAACACCGTCACGCTTGACCCTGAGCCAATAATTTCGTTCAACATTCGTACTCCTTCACGTACCCTGAATGCCATTCTAGCGCAAAAGGGTCATTTCCGAATCCACGTATTATCGGATAGTCAAAAAGGCTCATTTATTGCGGACGCTTTCACACGGGGTAATGCTAAAGAAGGATTTAAGAAGATACAGGCTTCGGGCATAAATATCCGTTTCCCTGCAGGAAATGTTCCAAGCGCACCAATAATAGCGACCAAAGCAGTGATAGCGACTTTACACTGCGTCCTACTACCCTCCAAAACGGTTACGATACGAGACCATATTGTAGCGCTTGCTCGGGTTACTCACGTCAACCATAACGAGCGTTTGAAAATGGCTTTGATGTATGTTGATCGGGCCTATCGAACAGTTGGAAACCAAATTATGGCCCATCAAGTGCTAGAGGACAAAAGTTCTCCTACCGTTTCAAAGCCTCAAGAGAAGCCACTTAAAGAGAGAGCGGTAAGTAATTCTACGCGTTTTAGCAAGGCCGAACATAGCCCAGAGTCAGCACGTTCCATTGGCGACCTCACCAAATGGCAGAATGATGCCGATAGACATGCCCAAGCTGAAGCGCACATGCGATTCATGACCGACGAGGCCAGAACTGGGCCCACACAGCAGTCCGAAGTCGCCAGATCCTCTAAAGATAACGGCTCTTCCTCGTCCGTCATCCGTAAACATAATTCGGGTCCGTACATATCCAAGGCGCAGAAAGAGCGCCAGACGAAGAGGGCAAAGGGATTGGAAAGGTTCAAGAGATTAAGGGAGGAAATGTTGAGAAGGAATCAGGATATAGAGGAAAGGGAGGGGATGAAGCTGGAAGCCCAAGGGGAACGGGCTAAGGAGAGATAGATCGGATTGCTGGAATTGGGGCAGGCTTTAAAGGTAGAAATTGCAAAAGGAGCAGCGGTAAAACAAACGTTTGGTAATGGGAACCAGTGAAATGAGTTATGAACGAAGAGTTGCCAGATGGCAAATAAATAGGTAAGCTAGGACAAAGCCAAGAAGGAAGGTTGGAGCGTGCTCTACTCACAGCGTCCAGCCTCTCTCTTAGATTATCGCGGAATTGTACCTCAACTGTATCAATACTGTTTACTTGGCTGGTCTGGAAATAAAGTAGGGTTTGGAATATACATTTATAAAACCTAGTAGATATCTGTTGTACTAAGATCTCGGTAGGAATATGAGGAATTTAGTTAGGATCTAAGGACCTTCCAAGTCCTGCGAGAAGAATGACGTCTATTTCGCTTAAAGATGAAATGACTCTGAGATTCAAGTGTATATCAGTCATGAGCCGCCCAGAAATCCCCAGTCTGCTCACAACCAACGCCTCGCTATGCATATCAAACCATGACCACATGGCGATGTCGTAAAATCAACGTACGTAAATGCCAAAATGCCAAGACAATCGGATCTAAAGTCACAGGCATTCCTATCATCCCTAAGCGTCCTGCATGCTTTCGTCTGCATGCTCCCTCTTCTCTTGTTCTTTTCCTTTTCCATCCATTCCTTCAAGCACCATCCTCACTCGCCCCAAGACTTCCGCCTCCATTCCTTTCCCAACATCACTAGCCCTCGCATTCAACCACCCTACGTCCAATTCCCCAAGCCCGCTATTTGTTATGCTGGCTTCAGGATCTGTCGTTACATGCGAGTTGGCACTGGCGCCTCCGCCCGTAAACTTGGCCATCTCGGCCAGGTCGGCAGCGTTAGGTTCGCGTTGTGGGCGATGCTCCTTCGCAGGAATTATACCAGCAGTTTCAAGAGCGTAGGCTTGGGTATGCAGCTGGTTTGCGATGGCTGTTACGAGGGTAAAGAAGGTGTGGGTGGAGGATTGGAAGGCAGCTTTGTGTGCAGAGAGGGCATCAGCCGAGGACATGGGCGAGGGAAAGGGCGTATTGGTGAGTGCTTGGACGGCTTGGCCTGCGGCATGGAGTATTTGTGGCACTTGCTGCGAAGGAAATAGCGGTTAGAGGATTTGTTGGCGGGGCGAAGGAAGCTACCTCGTTTATAGTGTTGAGCTCTTGGATGCGTTCGGCAGGGGCTTTCTGAGCCCCTTGTTCAGCGTCTGGAGGCGGGCTGGATGCGGCCATGGTCTAGGGTGGAAGAGGTCAATTGATGTTTAATTGAGATGTACAGGGCAAAGTTATTGTTCCAACGAGGCTGAATGGATGGGCTGAATGGATGGGCTGGCTGCAGCAGGGCTGGCTTACAGTCGCTTCGGAAAAAAACGATCAAATGTTAGAAACCATGATCACAAAGAGAAATTTGCCGAATCCTCACCTGTTTGAACTCTTTTTCTGTACTCGCGTATGCCACCACCTATTACCTTATTATTCCTTATATTTAAAGCTGTGGGCAAACCTACCTAGTTAATTGAACAGAAGTTGATTGTATAAGCTCTAATTAACCTTAGCAACGATAATTTCTTGTCACGGAACCCCACCGCAGGGGCCTCCATAGGAGGGCCCTGTGCTCTCGCGTACGCCTCGCGTACAGCTTACGTCAGCTACGCGTAGGTAACGTGTTCCACCACCTAGCCGGCAACACCAGGAACCTGGCAACCCCACCAAAAACGGGAAAAACTATACCCTAATATCCTAAACGGCGTAATAATAAATTCCAAAATTTTATAATTAGCCTTTTATACTAACTTTAAAACTCTTATTATAATTTTAGAGTAATAAGTGTTAATATGAGTAGGCGGAGGTAGGAGGACGACACGGTGGACGATGTAGTGAAGTAAGTGAAGTGGATGAACTTGATGCGATTGATGATGTCTATCTGCGGGGGATCGAGTCTCTATATACCTGGAAGACCCTAGTT
>Ga0307507_10005527_pt1 | contig 20671 bp, 16 predicted proteins | sample 7_EM_MG_FD_207223 | JGI IMG/M metagenome (GOLD analysis project Ga0307507, IMG submission 207223) | Populus trichocarpa ectomycorrhiza microbial communities from riparian zone in the Pacific Northwest, United States - 7_EM | ecosystem: Host-associated > Plants > Roots > Unclassified | place...
AGGTTTGAACAGATAGTGATTCCCTACCTGATGGAAATATTTCAAGTGTTTTTATATAAGCAGTGTTGAGAATTGTTTGTTTAAAAATGTCCATTTTTGGTGTAAAACGGGGTATCGGACGAGTATTTTTGCACCCGTACTTTACCTAGATACTTCCTGGGGAGTTCTCCATCTAGGTCCAGTATAGGAACCTAATTAAATACTCCCCACAATGACGAATTTTGGTCTAAATCCGCCCAATCATGATGACTTTTGCCCGCTCTGTATTATGCTTAGTATAGAAAGCAGCCGAAAATCGGGGGGGTAGTTTGTTTTCGCATGTTTGGCGGTTGTGTCACAATAACCCTCTCTTTAGATGTTTATTGTCGCATCGAAGCGAATATTAATTATTGGTTCATTAATCGTGCTTAACTAGGTCGCCTATTAGGGGTATTTCTCTATTTGGTTAGATACTGTGTTGTTTGGTAGCGGGGGACCGCTGCCGGCAGTGCTAATCGTAGCACAAAATTTACCAAAGACAGTGTTAGGTGAGAATTGCAGAAATAGGGGAGAAAGAGAGGGAAATCGAGTCTAGCTTCCAGAAAGGTCCCTCTACCGGTACGCACTCGTGCGGTACTCGTACAAGCCACAGAGCCCCTGTCCACTCTATGAACTTCTGTGACAACAACGTTCCGTGATTCTTGGCTCTTGGAATCCTAAAGGTTATGTCTATACAGGGCCATACTCCAATATAGTACCCATCTATTCCTTATCCCTCGTTTGCTATCGAACCAATTGAAGGGTACTTTTTTAAATTTCTTTAGAAATGCCTAACTACTGGCTCAGTCGACTCTAAACAAGGCAAATGACTATCCCTTGGGTGGTCCGAAACATTAAAATTCGTTATTAGCACCCTGTAGTTTACAAGTACGAATATATTATATTAACACGCTAAGGCTGTTTTGGAGCAATTTGAGTGGAGGGAATATTTAAGCTGACCCTACGATCTGGGTCATTTGAGCCCTAAAAAGACAGAAAAATCCTATTTCTTGACCGAGTGCAACTCGCGGCTGCCTAACCTAGCCCTCGGGTGCTGGTAACGAATTTTAGCGTTTCGGACCGCCCAAGGGATAATCCTCTTTGGCTGCCTTTTAGTGTAGAGATATGGCTGGCAGAATTTGGGGAATTTATCCCAAATGTCAGCAGGGAGCCACTTATTATTATGATACCTTTGGAGCGTGATTCAAAACAAACCTCGTTAGACTTTGGATAGCTCTCCTCTTTGAACTGTACTTTTCTTTTAATTTTTTCAACCGCAGTGGACATAATGGTGTGCTCCGGCAATCATGAGTTCCAGCCCCGTGCGGTACTCACCCGGGGGGCTACAGGTACCCGTACCATTTATAGTACGAGGCTTTATGACGGGTGGGCGCATCTCTGCCTTCCATTTACTACACCATACGATCGAACAAACTTGAACTATATCCTCGGATAATACTTCTTCCTATAGATAAACTTGGGCCGTGATCGGGCATTCTGGTCCTGGCACAGAGCGGATAATCATGACTTCTGAACCCTCTGATCCGTAGGTACTTTATGTCATCCCGAGCTGGTGTACTCGAGTACCATGTGTTTTATAAGTGGCATGGTGGTCTTTTAATTTCAAACGGAGGTTCACTAGAAGCTTGAAGAAGTTTTGAGGGAATCCATGGGACCAGAGGACTTCGTTCTCTTGGTACGGGCCTTGCGGGTTCTCGCTTGAATCGCCGAAGGGCTGCACTTATATAGTTTCGGACATGTAAAACTTATGATACCCTCCTGTTCACTTTCTGGTGAATTGAAGGTGAATTCCTTGGCATTCCTTGGTGTTTCAGGCATGGGATATCACTCATGTTCCCTATCTGGGTATATTCCAGGCTGTTCACTTTTTTTTCTCCTCTCATAAAAAAAACTTCACTACTTTAACCGGTGGGGGCTAGGCATGAGAATGACCTTACGCTTTAAAATTTGCTATCCTCTCCTTGCTTACAACTGCGAACCTCTCCTAACTTCAAGATTAGATGTCATGGTATCGGGGTGTCGTTAACGGTAAGAGCAGCGGCAGAAGGAGAACTCACTTTGGAGTACTCCTCACTCTTTACTTCCACTCCATCCAATAAAATAAATTTATAGCTCTCTCTCCAAGCTCTTCGTCATTCCTATACCCTTATTTTTCTTATTACATTGTTCTGACGTTGTCGTTCAAGTCTTTCTCTCCTAGTTTGTCGTTACCTTGAGGGGAGTTTTCACCTATCCGGAACCATATCAGAGCAGGTCTTTCTCTCCAAGCGACATACTGTAGCTTACCTTTTAGGGTATAATACCCCCTTGGTTAAGAATTTAGATCCCTTAGGGCCTGTTTGGATACAACGGTTCCGTTCCGTTTCCCATACAAATGGCCCTTTTCCTTCCGTTTCGGAACGGAGAGGTTATTTTCATAGTAGAAACGGTCCCCTAACTGAATGGCCCTATTTTTGTTAAATAGACTCTTGGCATGGCGCGTTTTTAGGCTTAACTGACATCGGTGCCCCAAGTTACGACGGGGAACAGCTGGTACTTGCACTCGCGCCCGAGGACTGGGGAGGGTCACGGCTTTTGGAAGAGGTACTCGAGTAACTTCAGGGTGGAAATAGATATTTAGTGCTCAAAGCGTCGGACATGGTGTGCGGGGTTCTAAAAGAGCTATGATAATACGGTATGTCCAAAGTTTTCTCCGGCATAGTTGCCGTAATCCTGTTCGAGATTGATAGTGTTTGCAAGTGTTAGCGGTATGAACCTCCGGTGTGACGTCCCATTCAATTATACCACTAGCAGTCTCACTCCTTTGGTGCTCACAAATGGATTTTATAGGAGGAGAGGAAAGGGAAAGTTATTACCGTAGCTATGTAGATCCACTACCATAGGGGTCCTAGAGACATTGCGGGGAAAGAGATATTGATTTTTCCCTTTGCCGAGTCCCGTGATGGTAGGGGTATTGGCACTTGTTGAAGAATGAGCCTGAGAGGAGTACTGTACTTAAGCGAAGTATCTCCAACATTGCGGCAAAAGGATTGCTCGTCTGGCCCAATCGAGAAAATACCAGTATATCAATATTTACCACAAGTATTATATCGCAAACGGCGCGATTCTAACATCAGCAAACCTCTATTGCCTATGCGACTTTCTCAAGACGCGCATCCAACTATCAACGAGTGCTCTTCGAGCACTCTGGTAGTCTATGCGCACGAATTGCACTCAAACGGAGGCTCCCGAGAACCCCGGCATGCGGCTCTCGAGAATTTCCTGCAAAGTGGATCTCATCACACCACACGGTAAACTCCATTCTGCGCCACAAGGGCAACAGTTGACCTTTGTTTGGGCTTTCACGAGACATCGAGCTAGCGACCTCTTGAGAAGAAAGAGTAATCATAACGTCGATCCCCCAAGTAAAACTTTGTCCAAAACGTGGGAGAATCAGGCAAAAAAAAACCTAAAAAATAGCCCACGGGAGACCAACAGGGCCTTCGTTTTGCCCAGATCTTAGTTTCTCCAAGCTGACATGATCGGAACAAGGGGTAGTCGCTTACAGGCAGGTGCCGTTAATACTTTACTATTTTGGCTAGTCTGGAATAAGGATGCTACTTTTGTGTTGCACTTGGCGTGGCAAGTCGGGTCTCTCATGCAGAGAGGCTCCTTTGGATATGATACCGGTACAGTACAAGTATATACTCGAGCAACTCCCCAGGCACGCGGGCTGCATGTGCTGCACAGGCTTCACCGCTAAATTCATAATAGTACCTTGCCGATACAAAGTCCTGCAGGAAGTTATGGAACGGTTACTTAGGTTGACCAGCCAAACATGTTCCGGTTAATAGTTTCCACCCCTTGTCCCATGAAGTGTCGGTTCACTTTTTCTTGGGTCTAGACTACCGTATTCCGGTGCGGCAGTCTGGGGCTGAACAGGTTTGTGGGGGCCGGGGAGAGGCGCACATTTTCATTTTTTCATTTTTTCATTTGTTTTTTTTTCCTCATTGGGATTTTGCAATTGGGATGGGATGGGACAAGTTTGGCTTTCTGTCCCCTGTGCTGGACAGTTGGAGCCTGTCAAACGCTCGCCGATTCGGAGTATCCCTGACCTGGGAAGGGGTGTTGGAAGTTCGCTTCTGATATATTGCGCAAGGCGCATGTTTTCCTTGAGTAGAGTACCGGTATCGCGCTGGGGAATGGGGGAAGACTGAAAGGTTGCGACTGACTTCAAGGCAATAGATAATGGAGGTTTGCTCGAAGCTGAGCGCGTGTTGGGCTCAGGGGAAAGTTGCAATGGTAAATTCCACCCTTTTCCCTTTTTCACTTCTGTTGGCACCGGCCTCTTGCCTTGGGGTTACAACACGACACAAGCACCGATTACTGATTGCTTGATTGATCGAGCGTTCATAGGCTCGCTAGTAAGGTGCAATGTTAGGAAAAAATAAAAAAAATTCGGGACCAGATATATCCACCTCATTTCCTTCTTTTTCTTCTTACTTCTTGTCGCCCTCTTTTCCTTGCCCACGCTCTCTGTTTGTCTGTCGCTTTCGTTGTTCTTTGCTTGATCTTGGAGCTTGTGTGCTACCACCTCAAGCATCATCCAAGCAAGCGTCCTTTCTTTCCATAAAAAAGAAGTTCGCAGGGAAGGGGGCGTCCTTTGGCGCGCCGCCTAGCAGCAAGCAAGCCCTCCTTTCACCCGTTCGTTCCTTTTTCTGTGACTAGCCTAACTTTTGTGATCGACCACTTCTTCCCCTCCCGTCCCACTCGACTTCTATTTTCCCAATCTTTTCACCCTCACCTTTTAAACTAGCGTTTCTCCCTCACACTCGTTTTATTGTTGCTGGGAATTTAGACGGACGGCCGGAAAAACTTTGGTTTACGTTTGGAAAGGGATAGGCAAAGAGCAAAGGAGAAGTTGGGAAAGGATAGGAGAGAGTGTACAAAGGGAGGACATTCAACAGGCAACGAAGAGGGAAAAGTTCGAATCACGACTCAGCAAGGCCATCCACGTTCTGCAGCCCAAGGACAAATTCTCACGAAACTAATGTCTCCCCCTTCCTCGCAACAGTAATACATCCCAGAGAATGACTATGACATCTCGCGGTCCCCCATTGCTCCGAATATGCTCCACCCGTCGCTCTCTTCTCCACACCATCATTCCAAATCACTCGCCCCTTCTTCTCATCCTCTTCCTCATAGCGCTACTCCTCCCACCACTACAGGTCCTTGCGCAGGATTCACCAACTCTAACAACGAGCATTTCCCCCAGCTCGACCTCTGGAAGCGGAGCAGCTGGCGCTAGTGGTCTAACCGTGGAATCCGACAACTCCAACGACACATGGCCAAGGCTCTTTGACTCAACCAGTATCAGTGCGAACAGTTCTTCAGAATCGTGCCCAGCGTTCTTTAGTAAGTTCCTGGCGGATCAAGTCTTTTTGGATTGCTTGCCATTGTCAGGTCTTCTCCTGGTTTGAGTTCCCCTCGGCGCTTCGCGTGGGTCATTTTTTTCTTCTTTTTCTAACCAGAGTCCGGTGGACAGAACTCCTTGAGTTATTTCGACGTTACGAAAAAGGGGACCTTCGCGACAGCGAGAGTGGTCGACAAAACTTGCAATGTTAACCTGGCTACATGCACCGCTATGATGGAGAAGCTGGGTTGGCAGATTCTCCTTAATGAGAATTGCGGACAGGATTTCAGGAATCAGAACCCCATTGTTGTCCAGGCCTATGCGGGGTTCATTTCCTACCGGGTGGTGTATTCTGCTGGATGTTTGAAGTCGGCTTCCGGGTCTTACTGTAGGTTTTCTGCGGTTGGTCAGATGTGGTGGATGTGAGCTAATGGGAGATGCGTAACTTATAGGCTACGTTGACGCCATCACAAACACCACCAGTCCAAGCGATTCTTACGTGTATTATTTGCCATTGGGGATTAAGTTCCCTGGGGGGTCTAGACCTACGTATGCTCCACCTCCCCACCTCCACTCTTCAGTGCTAGCAGGCATTAACGATATGCACACAGCTGTTCCCCTTGCCTTTCCCAGACAATGGCGATTTTGGCCGGTACCGCTGGAAATTCTTCGGAGCCGTTATCAACCACCTACGTTTCCGCAGCGGAACAGATTAACCTTGGTATGATACCTCCCCCTTTCCCCCCCTTCTCAACGTATCACGACTAATCACTCGCAGGTTGTGGTCCCAACTTTGTCAATTCAACTGTGGAACACATGGGCGGTGCCTCGGCAAGCTCTCCAAGGCTCACTATCCTCGCCGCGACAGCAGTATTGAGTCTCTTGTTCGCGTTAATGTAATGTATGTGTTTTTATTTATTTATTTATACATATTCCACACAAATAAGAAAAAAACAAAAGCAATAATTGACTCTCCCTTTCAAAACTTATTTATTTAATTGAGTGGATTCTATACCATATTTTTTTGGATTGGATACTCCACTTTTTTTTCTTTTCACATTCCATTTTCTAATGTAAGATTGGGGACTCTTTTTTTCTGGCAGTATTATTTCTTATTGTTATTGGATCGGATTGGGTTGGGTTGGGTTGGATTTGATTTGATTTGGTTTTGACTAGGCTTGGATTGGATTGGATTGGATTGGATTGGATTGGATTGGATTGGCTGGCTGGTTTGTGTTTTGTTCTCTCTGTAATATATTGGTGTGGGAGTGTGGGATGTAGCTCTGCTACGGTGGGTAAGTATTTTAGGTATGATAGTAACAAGTATTATAGGAATTAGGATACCCGTTTGCTAAAAACAATTTTTTTGTTGTGACCTCTCCGACTCTGTCATTTAAGTTAGCGTAGGTAGACAATCTGAATTGATACGAGAGATAAATGGTGGAGGGGCATAAGTTAGAGTAAGAAAGGAAGAGGGGGTAAATACAAGTAGTCAACTGTATTTTTTTTAACCCGTTTTCTTGTTATCTGATCGGGAGTTCAGATTAGATCCTAGGGTTTTTCTCTTTTGCCTGGTGCTGTATGGAAAGAAAACCTTATGTGCACTTATCGTACTACCACCTTTGGTCCGATATTTCAAAGCTGGGATAGGGTCTCCTTCTTGAGAAGGTACCGTACGAGTACAAACCACCGTGAAGACGCTTTTCGTATGGTAAGGCACTGATCGATCCTACAGGCTACCGGTAGCTTACCGTTGATCAGCCGCCCATTGGCATTCTCGCAGGTGTAATGCGAGTATCATACGGTACCTGGTGAGATGTTTCTCCTACAAGACAAGACGTGGAATTGTTAGGGCTGGTTAACCTCGGGTAATGGTTTCACCAACCTTCTGGCTCTAAGCATCATACTTGTAGGATTATCGTGATTCTCGATAAACTCGTCATACCCCAGCTATAAAATCCTTTAGGACCTCTTCGGTAAGTCACTTTTATGCCATAAAAGTAGTCTTCATAGTATGAATCTCTCCATAGTATATATAAAAATTTAATGTTAATATGGAGGGGGGATTGTTCGGCATGGCAAAATATATCCATTGTTTTTACGGCATATTTTCAAAATCAATGTTAAAGCCATATTATTATTTATTTTGTGGGCATTTGTAAAGTTTGTGCTATGTATGTCGGGCAGTCGGGCAGGGTCTTAATTTTTTAGCATTTATAATACCAACCTGAAACCCCCCCCAACTCCTGAAGACTTCGTGTGCCGGGTTTGTTTTGGATTGGGGGGTGCTGGGTTGATAAGGGAATGCCGGTATCTGGGGATGCTAGACTAATGGATTCTGCTAGTCAAACACCTGACCCCCTACCGTTACTGTGGTTTTCGAGCTACTAGAAATAGATGTCGCAGTTGCACCCGGCCGTACAAGTACCGGTACCGGTACTATGGATCGGAGCGTTTACGGAGGTACAGCCCTGTACCTCCGTAGATAATGAATTGGAATTGATCAGCGGTTTTTTTTTACTTCCACCGGTGAAGAATTATGCGGGAAGCTATCGTCGCTAATAAGGTCGCAAAGAATTGAAGATGTAATCAGCACGTCTTCACGAAACTGCTAATGACAGCATGGTTTTCAGCCATTGACTTCAAACTTATGAGTAAAAGGGTAGCAAAATAGCCCCATTTGGCTCTCCGCAAATAAGGGGTGAAAAGAAAGCGCTGTTTTTCCTCCGGATTGGACCTTTTTCTTCCATTTTGTGCTAAAACTCTAATCTCTTTGACCAGAGAGCACAAAGCGACTACCTTACCAACCCCCTTGATGAAAAAGGAAAAATCCACATTCTAGAAGCCGGAAAAACTCGGTTTTTATTGCAATGCGGAAAGCAGCCTAAGGTAAGGGTGATCTGGAGGCTTCATAAAAATGATTTCTTTATTATAAGTATCAAGTACCCGAAAAAGTTTCGAGATGGAAAAATTTGTGTGGGTGGGTTTATCTGTGTACGCCCGAGCACCTGACACTAAAATCCCGACTCAAGTGTTTTGACATACCGGTACATCTCATGTCGCGAATTCTGGGGGTTTTTGTCGGATTTTCTCCGAGGAGCTTAGGTTGACTGGTGCTGGATTTCATGTCATGCATACGCTTTCTGTCTCTCGGTAAGTGGCTGACTCTTTTTTTTTTTTTTTTTTTGCCCCGTCGGGGTGCTGCGCTATCTCTTCTGGGTAGCTAGCTGATCAGGAGTCTTGTAGGGCGATGATTGCCTAGTGGTGGCTCTAGTTGCACAGATATTGATATATAAGTTATCCGCCCCTCTTGGGCTGACTGCGTGGATGGTTCGATTGATGGATAATGCTACTCCCTTTACTACGCTCGATTTACTACTATAGTAGTATTTCCGCACACGCATACTCGGACAAACATGACGACCCCGCTGATATCTCCGAGCTACTGTGAGTTGATATGGACCTCGGATAATAAGTTTCTTTCCTAGGGAAGGCGTCAGGGTCAACGACGGTCTACGGTACTCACATATTACTGGCGAGCTTGGCCTTGGATCTCAGAGGAGAACATATAGTTACCCAGCACCAATGGTTTGCGCTGCCGTGACGGACTGTGTCATTCGATCATAAGGTGAAATGGCGTCATTGAGGCACCCTCGGCTGTTCATCGGTTGGTCAGCTTATCGTTTTCCGGGGGAGCGGGTGGGATGTCCGGATTCCTATGAATTTTGGGGGGCTCTTCCTACGATGTTGGTTGATGTTCGACCCCCTGCTGGTGGTGTCGAGCCTCTTGGGTTGGAGTGGTTGACTGCAGTTGTAAGGCTTCAGTTCAACCAAAATGTGCCGAATGTGCTAGGGTATGGGAGGGCGCGTGATTGTTGGCCGAATGCTCTCCGCACGGGCCGCAGGCATACTGGTGGTCCCCGCGTTAGGGAATGTTGCAAGTTATATGGAGCGAAGGCAGGAGATGGAGGAATGGCAGGGGCGGGCACTCCCTGCAGAATGCCTTGGCGTTACCTGGTTTTGCCTGCAGTCTTTCCCGATCCCCGATGCATTACCCGAGCCAACCGGTGGGGTTCGAGTGAGGTCTCGTGACCTCAGATTCGCCTTGAGAGCTCTCACCGATCATGGGTGGCTTCCTGGGTATATGATAGGTCTTTCCCAACACAGAAACCAACAACCTTGATAAAACCAACAAACACCGAAAATGTCCTCTTCACTAAATCTTCCAAACGAGCTGATCCTAAGAATTGCAGAATTTCTCCCTCCATCGTCCCTCTGTTCCCTTTTTCTCGCAAGCCGTCACCTTGCGGCGCTTCTGGACTCCACATTCCTCGACAGCGTTTGTTATAGTCGCAACAAAGTATGGGGCAAAAAGGTGTTCTTTTCAGCTGCCAACCGTGGCGACAAAGCGCGGGTGCGGAGAATGATTGGGAGCGGTATCCTGGAGTTCATTGCGGATTCTGGGGTTCTGAGTGAAGCGGTGCTCTACCATTCCGAAAGAGCCATCCGCACCTTATTAGAGTGTGGTGTCGACACGGAAGTGGAGTATTGGATGGTGAAGCGCACGGCGTTATTTATCGCTGTCGAGAATGGGCGCTTGGATGCGGTGCGGCTCTTGTTGGATAGGCAGTGGAGGGTCAATGTTAACGCTAAGGACAGCATTGGAGAGACGCCGCTTTTTCTAGCTGTTAGGGAAGGGAAGGATGATATCGTGCAGCTGCTCCTAAGCGATGAAAGGGTAGATCCTAGCCCGAGATTAAATAGCATGGGATGGACGCTGCTGCATGCTGCTTCCGGCGCTGGGCATGAAGCAGTAATTCGAACACTTTTGGCGGATGGGCGATTTGACGTGAATTGCCTGCGCAAGTATTCAGGCACACCGCTGCACACTGCGGTCCGTCACAGGCACGTAGATGTTGTGCGAGCCCTTCTAGAGGATCCTCGCACCGATGTCAATGTTTCGAGTTGGTGCGGGGTTGGATTCCCTCTGCGACACCCCCTAGGTCCTTGCGGGAAAACCGCGCTGCACCTCGCCGTGTGTTCCGAATCCTCAGCACTCCTAAAACTCATGCTATCTCACGAACGGATACAACCAGACCTGCAAGATAGGGAAGGCCGCACACCACTCAGCCTAGCAGTCTTCTCGGGCCAGAAGCAATTGATTCCCATACTTCTGTCGGACCCCCGAATAGATGTTAATTCGCCCGACATTCACGGGTCAACACCCCTTCATCACGCAGTCTCAAAAAATTCTCCAGAGATGGTGAGATTGCTGCTCAGCGATCCCACACTTTCCACAAATGTTGCGAACCTCGACCTAGAAGCGCCTTTGCACGTCGCGGCACAGAATGGCTACGAGAAGATCGTGAAAATCTTGATGGACGATCCCAGGACGAGACTCGATTGCCGGGAACGCAACGGAAGGACGCCATTGATGAGCGCCGCTATCGGTGGGAGCGTTTCCATCGTGAAAATTTTCTTGGAGGACGGCAGGGCGGATGTCAACGCTCAGTGTTTCAGGGGCTTGACAGCGGTGCGCATTGCTGTAGCAATGGGCCGCACCGAGGTGGCGGAGTTACTCATGAGCGACGACAGGGTCAAAGTGGAAGGAGCTGGTGAGAGGGAGGGCTTGATGGCGTTTTTGGACGATGTGGGATTCAGAGGATGCGCAATCGAGGATGCGCATAACAGGATTAAGAGTTTGGTTTTGTTAAAGTAGTGGAGGCTGTTTGCACTTGTATATACATTATCTGTCTTCATGAAGTATGATATTTTAGAGATGAACGTTCAATTGCTAACCAAAGGCCAATTTATTTTCTTTTTTGAGCGTTTATAATTATTCCGGAAATCTCTCACAGCTAAAACCTTTAACGTGAGCATTGCCAATCTACGACCAATCGTAGAAATGAAGGAGAAGTAAAGTATATCTAATTGATGAATAAAAGTGCCCCAGCATATGGTTGCCTGTTTTAACTGGATGGATATCCCCTAAATCCGATAGCCTCGTTTCGTCCCGAGTGAGGATCTGTGAAGCCGACACAGACTCGGTGCTCAGAAGTATCTTTGCAGATTTTTTCAAATTTGGTGATACTATCAACCTCAGTTAAAAGTAATCCAATATCTATCCATCCTTCAGCTCCATATAGCGACTCTCAGGGATCCTCTTCCCAGCAACTCCCGTCCCATTCGCGCTCTCGAAGCTTAGTAGATATGGGTTTACCCCACCTCCTTACCTGCAAACTCACCTGTTCTTGTGTCAAACTTGAATTGTATAACAGCAGGCTGTTTCGAACGGCTAGGATGATCAGCCCGTAAGTCTACAACGGCTTATCTCTCCCGATAAGCCAGCAAGATGAGGAATTGAGGTTTATAGCATCAATAGCGTCCTTCTCTTTGAAGATAAAAAGTCGCCAGCGCTAATAGCTAGGGGGTTTTCTTGACTTGTTAGATTCAGAATACTTAGGGGCATTTGTAGGATTTGATGTAGTGGTGAGGAAGCCGGTGATATTGAAAAGTTTGCCTCTCAATGATTTGGGGGTTCAAGGACTCCAAGTTAGGAGGTCTAAGCTGGGGCTTGATGGACTAGTCATTGTTCCAATGCGGTAGAGGATAGTGGGCCCCTTGATCTACCTTTTGAGTCTCTTGCTTCCACCATTTCTGTGTAGCCTCTGTTGCTGTCATCTTGCCGTCGCTGTGGTCCTCAATGTCTGTGATCGAAATCATCCCATTGGCAATAGGGTCGTTTGTCTTCTCCTCTATACCCTCGATACTCCCATTCCCTGTTGCTAGAACGATCATTTTGTTGCCTTCGATCGTTGCTGTTGGCGTGTGAGGGACAGTTGTGATTCGAGAAGGCCGCTCGGAGCTGGAACGAGAATGAGAGGCATTCTATTGGTCGAACCCGCCACTACGACTACAATAGCCAATTTACTTGGTAGGGATTCCTTAAACCGAAGAACGTGAGATGGGGGATCTGAGGGAATTGAGGTCTGGATTGCTTTGCGAATTCAAGTTAACCGCTCGGAGCCAAGTACAGTCGCACCTTGTCGTCCCGGATGGCCAAAATCAGGATCTGACCGTCCGGGACAATGAAACATCCGGGAGAGTGAAATGGTGAATAAGAATGCTGCTTGAAAAAACTGAAAAGCGAGTGATAATTGTGTTGACATGACTCCTAGCTATTCCGTATATGGTTTAAATGAGGGGAAGAGTGGAAAGGCCAGAGAGACAAGTGAAAGGAGAAAATCTAGAGAACCCTTCCAATACTGAACTTGAATGAAAGGATTTTATCGCAAATGATTGACTATGAGGATTGCACCGCAAACGATTCATTCAACAGAGAGTCCACCCGATACCACAAGCCAAGCTTGCCTACGGAAGTAAAAAGCGGAAAACACCACAAAAGCTCGGTCTAACACCGCTCCAGAAATATGAGCTCTGTTGTCTTCGCCAAAAATACCCGAAATTGAAGCTTTCCAGCTTTCCTGCGCTTGAAGAATGCTCTCATCGACTTGATGGACGATATATGGCAATTCATAGTCTTTCAGATCACTTAAAGAACTGGGAGAAAGTTGTTGCTAATGGTCCTCCAACTGGGAAGATTCAGCCTATCCCATGTTTATTTTAATCTTCGCTTCTGTTTGTTTTAGTGATTTCATTTCCTGAGAGCACCTGTCATAATAGTTGAGAAAGCCGTAAATAATAAGAAATAATATTTATAGGTCTCGGTGCCAATAAGCAGAATAATTGTGTTTCTTGTTTTCCGATAGTAGAGTACCTCTTATCAATCCGGATTGACGCAGCCGAGATTTCTTTAGTATTAGTGACTGATGAAATTATAAATGCTCAATCTAAGGTGATAATGAAACAGCTTGCTGAGCGGGAAGTGGATGAGAACTAGGAGCATTTTGATATTTCCTCAGGATGGCTCTATCGGTTCAAATCACAATTTTAGATAGGAAGGCTTGTTTAACATGGGTATTCTGCAGAGGTTGATCGAAGTGAACTACGTAGTAATTGTGCCACTTTAGCCCAGCAGCTTTCCCAGTTTAGTTTGCAAGATATTTACAATGCAGATGAGAGTGGCTTAGTTTTCAACAAACAGCCCAAATGATCCAATGTTGGACTTGCACCAAACAAGGCTCTGAAAGGTGAAAAAGACCAAAAGACCCGTATAACAAACTTTCATATTGTCAACCAGGCTGGTACAGACAAGAGAAAACTTTGGGTAATAGGAGGAGCCCAGACTCTAAAGGCCTTTTGTCAAAACCACATTAATAGAGCCAACCTGCCCGTCTTCTATAGGTTCAAAAAAAGTGCCTGGATGGTTGGTGGATTATGGTATGAGTTTCTTCGTCCCTTGAATGATGAGATGTGTATCTAGCGTGATCATATTACATCAGCAAAAAACATTCTACCTCATGTATTATATAGATTTCTCCCTGTATCTTCTGGTAATACAAGCCCTCCTTGTCCCTCCTGTCCCTCATACATTCACTTTCATTCCTCAAATGCCATCAGGCCTTCAGGAGGCTCAATTCAGACCTCTGGCATTCTTCATTCTCTACTTCTGTCACTGGCCCCAAGCTTATTCCGCTAGGAATAGGGTCTTGCCTAATTGACCCCGGTTTTTTTTTGACTTTCCACTCAGGCCCTTTTGGCTGTTGTACGTCCTATTTGCGCTTGTGTACGTCCAGAATAACCCTTGCCCTGTCTCGGCGCTCATCTCACACTTGGCAATTTCTCTTCTTCCAGATTTCTCCATTATGGACTCTGTCTCTTGGGCTTCCCCTTGGGGACGTTCTTTAGGTCATACCATGCACCCTCTACCCCTGTGCCTTTCCCACACACCTTTCTCATTTCCATAGTACGCGTATCAAATTGGTTTCGTTTCCCTTCTTTCACTAATCCTCAAACAGGTTGGACTTCCTATCGTCCTTTTTGAGACCTTATGGTTCGCTTAACCTTTTCTTATTTTATTTTGGATTTGTCCTCGGCTAGTTCACTATCTGTATCCTTCGGCGTCCTTTCTGTACAGATCCACGTCTCTTTTGTGCCACTCTTTGTTTCTACCGTGCAGTATTCAATATCTTCTATTAAATGTTTCTAAATTAATCCTATTATTTACATACCAATGATTGTTATCTCTCCTGGCAGTCTTGGGTACTAAGTGCGCCAAGCCCATGATCCATTTGATACTAACAACTATCTTCGATGTTCCTTTTGGCCCTTTTGCCATCCCCAAGGTAACGGTTACAAGTCCTATAATGTCACTTATCTTCCCCGAATTCTCAACATATAGTCTATTTGCTAATACGAGGCTATCCACTAAACCCGTTCTTTGGTCTTGAACTTTCATTATTAAGAGCAAACAAGCCAGATAAAAGCCTTTTAATGCCCTATTAGTATTTCTATTGCCCGAATCCATGCACACCCAATCATTCCTACTCTGCCCTGTTGATCTTCAAAGCTGAGTTCCTGTACAACGAAGGAGATGCCAAGTTACCTCTCGTGCGTCCTGAAAGTTCTCCCCTGGGATACATATAAGTTGATATATTTCTACTGGAAACTGCTTAACTGTATCCAGCTCAAGTGGATTCAGGATGATTTCCGTCAGGAATAATGAATTAAAAGGTCATGCAAATTTCTTAAAGTATGATTGAATTGTGAAATGGTTTTGACAGTTGACGTGAAACCTGTTGGCTGTAGAGTTACTGAGGCAACCTGCTATTTGGGCTGTTTATCGCATAGTTCATCCTCGATCAGACCCGGTAGATCTGCTTGGATATTCATCTCAGGAATTTTGAAGCTGCGAAGTCTAGTATATGTTCGTAGTAGTTGATGGCTCGCATCATTTTTATTTGACAGCCGATAACCTTCCTTGATTATTGGTTTGTGATTTGTCTCCCCCGTCTTGCTAGAATACATTTGAATGTTCCCAAAGCATCGTATGTGCTCCCTCAAGTGGCTCAATAGGTATATTTTAATAAAGTTAAAGTCTACATCTTGATTATATATATCTGCCACCATTCTGTCTAAATCGGGACATTACTGATCTGCAATGCGACGTCTTAAGGCTGCTGTAGTTACCGAAAGACGATATTGATTAAGTACTTCGCTATTTTCACCCTGAATCCCGGCATTAACCTCTCTTATCTTCCTGGCCTGGAATTAACTTTTCCGTACTCTTTAAAAACGTCTTTGTGATCATGAAACACTCTTAGGCACTGTTCGAAGTTTGAATCCTCTCATCGGTATGGGTTGTATATTGTGACATTAGGGTAGAGTCAACAATGAATTAGCCACAAGTTAGAGCTTGGGTGAATATCAGACATTCCGCGGCATTGGGAGGATATAGAGAAGCTGCAAATCACGGTAGTATCACTTTAACTTGATTCCTTATCTATTTTCCTGTCCACTAAGAAATCCTACTATACTCTTTGTTTGGTGCACAATAGCTGAGATAAACAGCTAAACTCTTCCAGATAGCATGAAACGTTTGTAGCCACTTGTACTTCTTCAGAAATCTGATAATCCATCATCAGGTATGCTTCGAATATTCCCAAGTACACGAAGGTGGAGAATATCTGATTTGGGCAAATCAGATTGCTGAATGTTCGGAAGCCCTCACAAGATGCTTGGAAGCAATTTAAAACCACAATCTGTTCTATCTTTCCCGGCTTGCTGGTCATTATCAGAGAATTTGTTGAACAGATGTTCGTATTTTCTATAATCTCGTTTGGCCACGGAATGTCTCAAATGGAACCCTAACTGTTCTGGTCGAACCTCGCAGACAGCACACTGATTTTGTTGAATACCATGCAAGGTGACATTTTCCAAGTAATCTGCAATCCAAGCCGCGAGATGTGGAAAACATAATCAGACCTTTCCATCAGTACATTTAACTTCAAGTCCGCCATTCTCCAGTACAACCATTGGCACAAAGATCGCTTCCATCAACTCACAATGAATCTCATTGTTGATCTGGCTTTGCCGTGCATCTCTTGCTGCTATGCCCAACATCTTTGGGGGGACGGGCAGAAGCGCTAAAAGGACTTTTGCATGTTTTAATACCTTATTCCACGTACTCGATAGGATTTTCCCAATTGTTATATAGATTGGCCAGGCTTTCTTATCTCCTGAGAAATTTATCAAAAAGATAACATCTGATACATATATGATGATTGGTACAAGTGTTGCTCCATCCGGCAATTTATCCTTTGCTGGCTGTCAATTTTGTGTCCTACAAATGGCATGCAAGTGCCATGGAACGTCTCATTTGAACTTATCTGATTTTCCCACCACCAATCAGCTGTGTGCATTTTCGAATAAACCTTCTAAGGTGGTTCATAGCTATTCCATACCTTCACAGGGACATAAACTAAATCTTGAGCAAAACATCTTTGACGAAGTAAATGTTTAGCACAATCAATAGAATTGGGGAAAAACAATTTCTATGTTGAGGAATGTGCGTTGTGTTCTTCTCAGTCAAAGGTTTCCTATTTTCCGTTAGAATACGACGTTGGAGGGATACATTAACTTGAACGTACAGCCTCACTAAATGATAGAAACCATTCTTTCCAGCTCTTTATCCCTATACAAGACTCCAACTGATTAACACCATCAAGGAGCCGGTAAGCAGATTTCATATTACTGCCCTCAGGCCCCAAGTTCTTCTTGAAATATCTATCCACAGGATCTTTTGGTACCTTGCTTCAATGAACCACCTGTTAGGCATACCAAGAATGCCAACCCATAAGAATCACGCACAGACCCCTGCGTACCAATCAGGCAAAGTACAACTACAGAGAGATACATCTCGGTCTAGCTTAAGATGATAGTCACGTGCCTCTGACTATAAGATAACGTGTTCGATTTACAGCTGCGTCATAGTTATTATTAGTTAAAATATAATTATGCGACAAGTCATAAAATGACGGTGATAATAGCGCAAAGACGTCTGAGAGATTTAAGTGTGCATTCCCGTTTTAGGATGCCCATAGGGTAGGAACGAGAGTTCCCTAAGATGACAGACGGAATCAGAATAAACACTTAAGTGAAATATGGTATGACGATACCAGAAGACACATAGGGGAGACCTCCAGGCCCCCTCAGAACCAGTCAGTACGAACAATAAGATAGTGAGCGCAAACTGCTCTTCGAGCGATTGCTGCTACAAGTTAGTTTGGAAACCTGATGCGCAGACAGTGACAGACACTAGCGTATTGAATGGTCTGACGCCTTTGAAGTTGGCCACTTCATCAACGGTTCGGTGAAGAGATATTATTACGTTGGCATTAGTCGGCTACGTGTACTCTAGACTGACCTATTATCCGTGGGACTGACACACCCCCACGATAATATGGTACTCTATGTCTTCATAATGTCAGCATGAATTTGAATAGTTGTCAGGGTCAAGAGGTGTTCGCACTTATGAGTTCAGAGAAATTAGTCCGGTCGATACTTAGTTAGTATGGTTAGAACATGTAGCCCGCGAATACTCAGACGTGGGATATATATATTGAAGTGCCTCCTTCGCTTAAACAGAATAATCAAGCACGGAAGAAGAGATCTTATCAATATAATAAGTTAAAAACTATTATTTCCTCATTCTCTTTATATTATGCAAGTAACTTAGTTACACTTTACTCCAAGCCTTCCTAGACAAGATTCTCTATCTATAGGACCATTCGAGCATAAGGCCTAGTCCGGTACTACAAGTTACCACACCGGTACCCCTAACACTCTCTTACTACTTACAGCCATGTAAGAGCCCGTCTATACCCGTCAGGTGTCTTAAGGAGCCAAAGTAGGGGACCTACCTCGGGGCAGTTACCCGCACATCTCCTATATATTCTCCGCACAGCATCTGGGCGGAGGGACGGCCGCAATATTTAGAGTATGATGAGCCTATCTCGAATCCTTAGATTTAGTATGGAGATTCTCAACTATATAGCTATTTTCCCTCTGTGCACTACTCATTCATCATTGCCAGAGAGTGGGGTTGGACACTTATTCTAAGCCCAAGGCCGGGCGTGAATCTCACTTTAACCTTACCAAGGCCCAGTATACCTATAATTTCCACTGGCACCTCTAACATCTAATCCTGGACATGCCAGTAGTATTTCTAACATACTACTGTAGCTGCCATCGTGTTTCATCGTGTCCTTCCTTGTTCTTCTGTTTCTTCTGATCCACTTGGTGATGGTGGCTCTGGCGTTGTAGGGCTTGGTGCCCTTGCTGCTGTTAAGGCCCTTTCAAGTCCTTCTCCTAGTGATCAAAGGGCGAAATTTTCCGCTAGGGGGTCGATGTCGTTTTCGTTGTTGGTCCCTATTTTGGCTGTTTGTTAGGTGCTACTGGTTGACACAACCAAATGTTACAATCCTTCCTTCTCCGTTTGATACTTGCAGCAGGTAACCGATAGTCTCCTAATGATCACTTCTTCTTAGCCCAATAGCTGTTGCGATAGCTAAGTCCGTTGACACCTATCTAGCAACGTCGATCGCTAGGCTCATATAAGACTGTCTTGTCTTGATTCCCGAAAGCGTGATAGATAAAGATCCTGGTATTGAAAGTATAGCGTATGAAAGAACTTAGATAGTTGAGGGAAGAACCCAAATCCCATCCCCTGAGGGTGCCCTTATTTAGGGGTTCTTCCCTCAACCCTAACCCTGCGTGACTCATGACTCATAGTGAGTCATAGTGTGATATCCCTCAGCTGACCCGTCTAAGTCAGCTGCGCCATACGTTGCAACCAATCAAAACCCATAAAACAAGTCATGTGCCATTAACAGGGTCACATTCGTGAAACCCATGACTCCTATATATGAGTCATGTGCGAAATACATAAACCACATGACCACGAATATGCGTCATGTCAAATATCAACCAATAACAATAAACCAATAACACGCTATTGCGTCATCATGTGAGAACTTATGAGTCAACTGATCTCATAGCGTGAAAGATAATAAACCAATGACTAATAACTATTAGTAATGTGAAAGTCTGCCTTGCTTAGTCACCATTTGTGACAATCCTTAAGGGATTTCGAGCTCTTTAAATACAAATAAATCATAACCAATATCCTGTCCAAACGAGAATGCTAAGCTACGCTAAAGTAGAAACGAAAACAACTAAGTCCTAAAAAAAAGATGTAGATGCGACAGGATATAACGAACAAAACAAGTAATGGAATCAAGCAAGTAAGCGATAGCTAGGAATGTACTAAACTAGGAATACATAGGAGAAAGCATAGGGTTTCCCAATTGGGTACAAGGAATGAAAGGTAGTAATAAGCGAACTAGGGAAAGTACTACCTAATAGAAAACTATAACAATAGGGAAGGTACAAGGTAAGGAATGATTCGTTACTGGGAAATCCTAATAGTCAATATCTAACCTCATGTTAAGGAATAATAGCGATAATAGTAGATTCCGTTACAACACCTCAGGCGATTGAAATCTCAACACCAGGAGAAATCATCGTCACCACCCACGATTCTCTACCATCTTCTGATGGCTTTTTGGCCTGGAAAGATGTAACTGTCACAAACGGTGACTAAGCAAGGCAGACTCTCACATGACTAATAGTTATTAGTCATCGGTTTGTTATCTTTCACACTATGAGATCAGTTGACTCATGGGATTTCACATGACGATGCAGTAGCGTGTTATTAGGTTATTGTTATTGGTTGATATTTGATATGACGCACGATTGTGGTCATGTGGTTTATGTATTTGGCACATGACTCATAGTTATGAGTCATGGGTTTCACGCATGTGACCCCGTTAGGGCACATGACTTCTTTTATGGGTTTTGATTGGTTGCGAGATATGACGCAGCTGACTCGGAGGAGTCAGCTGATGGATTTCACACTATGACTCACTCTGAGTCATGAGTCGCATGACGCGAGGGAATAAGTCACGCAGGGTTAGGGTTGAGGGAAGAACCCCTATATAAGGGCACTCTCGGGACATGGGATTTGGGTCACGAACCATCTCCCTTACACACCCGGCGATTGAAATCTCAACACCATGCGAATTCATCGTCAACATCCACCACCACCGCACTCTCAGTGAGCTGCATTTGCACTCTCCGTGAGCTGCACCCTGCCCCTCCCGCCTTACTTCCCTTATCATGTCCTTGGGCCCTGGCGTCCTTGTTTCTAGGGGTCGTTTGGCTCTATCACCCCCTCTTTTCGCTCGCGCTTCGCTGCCTCGCTTAGCGTTCGCACGGTCG
>Ga0307507_10005528_pt1 | contig 20670 bp, 19 predicted proteins | sample 7_EM_MG_FD_207223 | JGI IMG/M metagenome (GOLD analysis project Ga0307507, IMG submission 207223) | Populus trichocarpa ectomycorrhiza microbial communities from riparian zone in the Pacific Northwest, United States - 7_EM | ecosystem: Host-associated > Plants > Roots > Unclassified | place...
GAGAGTGAGGAGAAGGCTGTAGCGTTGTCGGAGAGAGTGGATGGAGAAAGTGGATGGATGGAAGGAAGGGGTTGAGGAGGCCGGAGGGCAGGATGAAGAAGTCAACAGGGTTGTTGGGGGGGGGGGGTTACTGTAGGATGGTGGAAGGGAAGGTGAAAAGGGCGATGGTGGAGATTGAGAGGGATGTGGATATGGTGGGGGTGAGGGTTGCGGCAACCCTCGCTTTCATTGCCGGGGGCAGTAAGATAGGGGATCAAGGGCCTGTGTAAATATTTCGTTTGGGCGGTTGAGGTCAGGGCGGATGAGACGCGCGGCCCACAATAAAGGCCAAAATGAAAGAAGAAGGAAAAAGCTCAACTTATCAAACGAGTAAATTTGCGGCTCAACATAACTTTGTGGCTTAGCCGAGTGGCATTGTGGCTCTACGTAACCTTGAGGCTCAATACAAGCCAATAAGTTTACTGTTTGAAATGGTCTCACCTACTGGTAGTCAACATCAAATACCACCCATGCCGCGACCGATTAAAGATATGCCACAAGCACAACAGTACTTGTATTCCACAGCATAGCGAGTCCATTGCCAGCGAGAATGCCCGTAGAAACAATCCCTGACTTATAAAAGTTCTATGGGCATTCAGCCCTCAATGTGGACTCACTTTGCCATGGGTTACAAGTACTCGAGTACTGTATCTTTAACACTTCCTAGTTCACAAGTGCTCGGGTAGTGCTTAGACAATTGTTATCATCGATCGTGTAAAGTGCCTGTGAAGGCACACGAGATCAACCGGTCCCTCGCGTGCACTTGAATTAGATTGCCAGCTCAGCCGCATTTGGAAAGTGGGGGACTGTTGCCGTGGTAACATGTTCACCGTCCACGACTGCCTGCTGAACATCCCTATTTATTTCAGGGATTCTATGGTGCTCGAGCGCAAGGCTGTCGGAAGATCTTCCGGCACCGATCGACTCGTGCATCACAGGCTGCTGTGATTCTTGAAGTTAGGCAGCTGTTGCCGCTACGAAACTGGGGGGGGGGGGTGATGAACAGGGTTTAGTTGCCAGTAATCTTTCACGGCCCTAACCCTAATGGTTTATTTTTTGGCCCGCCGAACGCCCCTGTTCGTGGCATGCCCACTTTCGCCGCGACCATGGTGAAGACTGTTGCTGTTACTGTACTTGTAATATACGAATGGAATGACTGAAGTCACCAGGCGCCAACAACGCTAACTGTATATGCGCTAATTCATTAGCTCATAGATCAGGCTTGATACCTTTTGTATATATATCAAGCCGGCCAATACCGCCGCAGGAACTCGAGGGTGGTTGTTCACCGGAACGCAAGACTTCCGTTCAACTGCAGGAGAGATAAGTTCTTAAATAAGTGTGGTATTTCCTACTACCAATGCAGTAGGTAAAAGCGGAGCCTTGTTGTCACAAATCCGGTGAGGTTGACCGGAGGTTCCAGAGCGATCAGTCTGGTTCCACAAAGAGCCCCGCTTTTCTTCAACCCCCCAGGAAGTGCGATAGTCGACCAACTCCAATCTCCATCACCCACTCATACAATATCCTAAGCAGCAAGGAACAAAAATGTCCCAATTATTCAATAATAATTACAACTCTTTCAACACAACATATATCAACCCTACTGTCGCCGATGACCGACCTGATATCTTAGCCTGGCTATCCCCGCTCGATCCTAAGTTACGCCATCAGGACATCCGGGACCGCAGAGTCGAAAATATTGGGGAATGGGTTTTACAAACAGAGGAGTTTAGAAGCTGGTACACCGGTAGTGAGGGGGATCAATCAGATAACGCGGTCCTGTTTTGTTATGGAGGTCCGGGTGTTGGGAAAACATATATTTGGTAACACGAATGAACCTCAAACAGTGGATAGAAAGGGCAAGTGCTGATAAGCTGCGATGTTAGCTCCGTGGTTATAGACCGCTTGTGTAATGGAGCTAGGGGACAAAATGCTACGGTTGCGTGTTTTTATTTCGATTTCGTCGCTGAACAGGAGCAGTCCCCCGTGGGAATTCTAGGCTCCCTACTAAAGCAGCTGGTTTTCGGACTCAAGGAGATCCCGGAAGAGGTATTGGAAGCATACGAAGACCGAAGAAATGCCATTGGTGGGCAGGGACCGCAAATTTCTGATATTTTGCAAATGCTGCAGACTACCTCTGCTAGAAAGCACGCATTCATATGCATCGATGCTCTGGATGAGTGTGCAACAGAACATCGAGTCAAGCTACTCAATTCTCTAAGACAACTCCTCCAACAGTCTCCGAACACTCGAGTATTTATGACCGGAAGACCGCACATTCTACCTGAGATCGGAAGGCGTCTTGGTGGAAGAGTGACGAGCATATCCATCAGTCCAAAGAGGGATGATATTGTCACATATCTTCATAGCAGGCTAGCCGCGGACACAACCCCTGATGCGATGGACAGTACTCTGGAGGCAGACATCCTGAAGAAAATTCCTAGCGATATTTCGGAAATGTATGTAGAAGGAACAACACTCTGGAAGCTACCTCAAGTTATCCACTGACAGATACATATCTAGATTCCTGTTAGTCTCGCTGAATATCGATGCAATCTTGCAAGAAACTACAGTCCATCGCAGACGGCAAAGGCTAAGCGCAATGACCGACGGCTTGGGGTTAGAGAGTGCTTATGGTGAGACCTTGGGCCGGATAAGGCGACAGGGTGGGGCGAGAGTGAGGCTTGGAATGGCCGCGTTGATGTGGATATCTCACTCGGAACGGCCATTGAAGGTTGATGAATTGTGTCACGCCCTAGCGGTCGAAATAGGGTCGCCGAATCTCAATACCGACGATGTTCCTTCAATCGGAACATTGCTATCCTGTTGCCAAGGACTTGTCGCCATAGACAAGGAAGCTTCCACGGTCCGGTTAATCCATTTTACCCTTCAAGAGTACCTCCGGGTTTGTCCCGAGCTTTTTGGTACAGTTCACTCGACGATGGCAGAAACCTGCTTGAGTTATCTAAATTCGCAACAGGTCAGGGCTCTTTCGGCGAGTCCCACCCCCGATGTCCAGGGCACACCTTTTCTCGATTATTCTTCCGTATATTGGGGAGTTCACGCAAGAAGGGATCTTTCAGATTGCGCAAAGCTGCTTGCATTGAAGCTTTTTAAAGATTATAATAGCCACATATCTACCAGACCTCTCTTGAAGGCGCAGATAGGATACTCTTACGCTATTAATTATGATGGACCTCGTCTCTTTAGTGGCCTACATTGTGCATCACTCTTTGGGATTGTGGAGATTGTAGTTGGATTGATAGAGGTGGAGGGTTGTGATATCAATAAAAAAGACTGTGTGGATAATACACCTCTCGCGTGGGCTGCTCTCAATGGGCACGAGCGAGTTGTTGAAGTGCTACTCAAGCGGGGCGACGTCAACCCTGACATACCGGCTAGGGACGGCCGAACACCACTCCATGCTGCCGCTTGGAATGGACACGCGGGAGTGGTGAAAATGCTTCTCGAACGGGACGAGGTCGACCCCGACAAGCCACTTGAAGACGGCCGAACACCACTCTGGAGTGCTGCTTACAATGGGCACGAAGGAGTGGTGAAAATGCTCCTTGAACTGGACGAGGTGAACCCAGACAAGCCACATAAGGACGGTGGAACACCACTCCGGGGTGCCACTATGAATGGGCACGTGGAAATAGTAAAAATGCTTCTCGAACGAGGCGAGGTCAAACCCGACGAGCCGGATAACGGCGGCCAAACACCACTGGCATCTGCTGCTTACGGTGGGCACGTAGGGGTGGTGAAAATGCTTCTCGAACGAGGCGAGGTCAAACCCGACGAGCCGGATAACGACGGCCGAACACCACTGGCATCTGCTGCTTACGGTGGGCATGTAGGGGTGGTGAAAATGCTTCTCGAACGAGGCGAGGTCAAACCCGACGAGCCGGATAACGACGGCCGAACACCACTGGCATCTGCTGCTTACGGTGGGCACGTAGGGGTGGTGAAAATGCTTCTCGAACGAGGCGAGGTCAAACCCGACGAACCGGATAACGACGGCCGAACACCACTCTATGTTGCCTCTTGGAATGGGCACGTGGAAGTTGTGAAAATGCTTCTCAAACGGGACGAGGTCGACCCCGACAAGCCACTTGAAGACGGCCGAACACCACTCTGGAGTGCTGCTTACAATGGGCACGAAGGAGTGGTGAAAATGCTTCTCGAACGGGATGAGGTCAACCCCGAAAAGCCAAATAACCACGACAAAACACCACTCCATGCGGCCGCTTGGAATGGGCACGTTCAAGTAGCGAAAGTATTTCTCGAACGAGAAGAGGTCAACCCCGACAGGCCAGATAGCGACGGCCGAACACCACTCAGGTGTGCCGCTGAGAATGGGCACGTGGAGATAGTGAAAATGCTACTCGAGCGGGATGGGGTTAACTCTGACAAGCCAGATATCTACGGCCGAACACCACTCTATGCTGCTGCATGGAATGGGCACGAGCGAGTGGTGAAAATTCTCCTCGAGCGGGATGAGGTTAACCCCGACAAGCCAGGTAACGACGGCCAAACGCCCCTCCGGTGTGCGGCTTGGAATGGGCACGTGGAAGTAGTGAAAATTCTTCTCGAACGGGACGGAGTCAACCCCGATAAGCCTGATAACCATGGCCAAACACCACTCTTGTGTGCCGCTTTCAATGGGCACGTGGAAGTAGTGAAAATGCTTCTCGAACGGGACGGAGTCAACCCCGATAAACCTGATAACCATGACCAAACACCACTCTGGTGTGCTGCTTACAATGGGCACGTGGAAATAGTGAAAATGCTTCTCGAACAGGACGAAGTGAACCCCGACAAGCCACATGACCACGGCCGAACACCACTGCATGCTGCCGCTTGGAATGGGCACGTGGAAGTAGTGAAAGTGCTTCTCGAACGGGATGAGGTCAACCCCGAAAAGCGAGATAACAATGGTCAAACACCACTCTGGTGTGCTGCTGCTTACAATGGGCACATGAGAGTGGTGAACATGCTTCTCGAACAGGACGAAGTGAACCCCGACAAGCCACATGACCACGGCCGAACACCACTGCATGCTGCCGCTTTCAATGGGCACGTGGAAGCAGTCAAAATGCTTCTCGAACGGGAGGAGGTAAACCCCGACAAGCCAAATAGCCACGACCAAGCACCACTCCATGCTGCCGCTTGGGGTGGGCACGTGGAAGTAGCGAAAGTGCTTCTCGAACAGGAAGAGGTCAACCCCGCCAGGCCAGATAACGACGACCGAACCCCACTCTGGTGTGCTGCTTTCAATGGGCACGTGGAAGCAGTCAAAATGCTTCTCGAACGGGAAGAGGTAAACCCCGACAAGCCAAATAGCCACGACCAAACACCACTACATGCTGCCGCTTGGAATGGGCACGTGGAAGTAGCGAAAGTGCTTCTCGAACGGGAAGAGGTCAACCCCGCCAGGCCAGATAACGACGGCCGAACACCACTCTGGTGTGCTGCTTACAATGGGCACAAGGACGTAGTGAAAATGCTTCTCGAACGGGATGAGGTCAACCCTGACGAGCCTGATAACCACGGCCGAACACCACTCCACGCTGCCGCTGAGAATGGGTACGTGGAAGTAATGAAAATGCTTCTCGAACGGGACGAGGTCAACCCTGACAAGCCACATAAGGACGGCCGAACACCACTCTGGTGTGCTGCTTACGGTGGGCACGTGGAAGTAGTGAAAATGCTTCTCGAACGAGATGAGGTCAGCCCCGACGAGCCACTTGGAGACGGCCGAACCCCACTCTGGTGTGCTACTTTCAATGGGCACGTAGGAGTGGTGAAAATACTTCTCGAACGGGATGAGGTCAACCCCGACGAGCCACATCAAGACGGCCGAACACCACTCTGGTGTGCCGCTGAGAATGGGCATGTGGAAGTTATGAAACTGCTTCTCGAACGGGACGGAGTCGAGCCTGACAAGCCTGATAACCACGGCCGAACACCACTCCACTCTGCCGCTAAGAATGGACACGAGGTAGTAGTGAAAATACTTCTCGAACGAGACGAGGTCAACCCCGGTAAGCCTGACAACGACGGCCAAACACCACTCTTGCATGCTACCCGGAATGGGCATGCAGAAGTAGTGAAACTGCTATTCGGAAGGGACGACGTCGACCCCGACCGCCCAGACAACCATGGCCGAACACCTCTAGCTTGGGCTACGGAATGCAGACACACTAGGGTCGTAGAAATGCTTCTACAACGGTGTAGCCTTAGCCAAGACATCGTGATGGCAGACCCTACTGACCAGACGGCGCCTACACGGAGATCCGCCCGAGTTGCAAAGCGGCGACTCGCAGATCATGTTGCTGCTTCTCGGTTGGCGGGCAGCAATAACCCCATAGACCTTTCCCTCGCCGCGCCCTCCGAGTCGTCTCGCCGCCGTTCCAAACGGATCCGGAGATCTTGATATTCCCGACAATAGCTCCTCATGATGAAACCTCTCACTTGCATTCCTACCCTGCTCCGCCGCTAAGCCCCACCCTCCATTTAACCCTTCTACCTTTCCTTGTATTTCTTGTGTTTACTCCTTCGCTTAATAGCTATCTACCAACCCGCCCTCCTGTGTCTTGTCTCCTTTTTTTTACTTTAAGAACTGCCTTGTATCGTGCTTCTACCATTTCATCATTTTTTCCTTTGTGCTTGGCCACTCCACCCCCCCCCCTCTTCCTTTCTTCCTTCTTTCTCCCCATCTTTTCCATGGCGCGCATTTCCCCCTCCCATTTTTTCTTAATCTGATATTTTATGAACTTGCTTCGTACGAGAAAAGTAAGTGACCTTTTCATTCTATAACAATTTTCTCCTGTGCAGTATAAATTTAATGTTAATCGCTATTCTTTTTTGCTTACAACTTTCCTATTTTTTGGTTTCCTTGTGTATGTTCTCCGTATTTCGCAAAGGAGGAAACAAAATAATCTTTTCCCAAGCTAGGTGGTTTGGAGCGCGTGTCTTTCTTCCATTTCCTTTTCATTTCCTTTTCTTTCCTTTTCCCTTGGGTATCGTTCCTTTCTAATTAAGATTGGCTTTTGTGGGCTTCGTGGAGTTCAACATAGATTTCATTGTCGTTAAAATACAGTAGAATAATTAATTTCTCATCCGACGAGAGGCATCCCGGACGTAAGCCATAAAGACGACGGGCTAGCTTGGGCCACCACTTGCCTCAAGCCGGCCAGTGCATGACATCAAACGCCCAAATGCAACACACCGTACCCCACAATCCAGTATATAGCATAGGCTTCTCGAGACCCCAATGAAGTCGGAAACGACTTGCTCCCCCGGTAGCTGGCTTGCCATCTTAATCCCGATAACAGCCATCTCCTGGCAGTTGGAAGATTAGCGGGAGGCTTTCAATTGAGCTTATTCCGTTTTTTCTCCCCTTTTTTATATTTCCCTAGCTTTCATCCTTCCATTCCGCTCGGCCTACCGAGGTGCGCCTTTGCCGCCGGGCGTAGGTGTTAGGGTGAGGAGGAAAAACGTCTCATTAGTTAACTTGATAGATCCCCAGACGCCTTATTCTGGTAAGCTCGAGTACGGAATAGAAGAGGCGCCTAGTGAAGGGGGGTAATACGGTAGTAGACAGCGTTGTAATTACCGGTGAGTGGGGGGGAGCAATAGGAAATTAGAGATAAGGGAATCTGGAGAGGAAAATAGATCATTGGCCTAGACTACTACGAGACTCTCTGCATTAATTTCCGTTCCTGCTGGTAGCGAAACTCACTTCTATATATCTAACTCACTATACATCCACGAGGGTTTTGTCCGCGCCCACTTTGCATGTGTAAAGTTAGAAGTTTCTAGGTCTACTAGGCATGCTCTCGCTATAAATCATTGTTTGGCAAAGTCTAGGGTGGAAGCGATGCCTCCGTCGGAGGATCCATCAAAACCTGCGACCGGCAGTGTTCATACTAGAAGATACAAGGTAGAACAAGCGCGAATGCAGGAGAGATGGGCTGCGTAGATACTATAGGGGCTGCAGTAGCGTGTGCTTGAGCATTATCAATAGAAATCTCCGGAAAGCGGGTGTCTTTACTATACATTTCTTTTCCTGGGGGATTGGAGCAAATCTTCTTTCTTTTGTTACCGCGGGGGTAAGGAAATGGGGACGCGCATGGAGGAAAACAGAGGAAAATGGCTATCGTTGACGATTCATAGAAGGACTAGGAAGGCTCCATTATGTTTCATATATACTCCCCCCATTACCGATTGTTTCGCATGAATGAGAACGAAGTTACGAGCTATCCACACCCGCTGCCATTTGGACCGCATTTAATTTTGAACAGTATATAAAACAGTAATCGTATATGATACACGATAACAACAAAACGATAAGGGTGGACCGATGAGAGCAAGAAAACTGGAGAAAAATTAAAGAAGCAATTGTGAAGGAGCTAATCGCGTTCCGGGGGGTCGGGCATCGGGGAGAAGGTTAGGCCGACGGGATCGACTGAGAGGAGGTTTTAAGTAGGTCAGACGGATCAAGTTAGGGGTGTCCGGGACTTCGTCGATATCTAATACTGGAGTACCGGTACTCGTACCGTCTCCGATGGGGCGGTGACGAGTATGAGCCGATGACGAACAGGGGTAGACTATTTGGAAAGCGGAAAATCAAATTCGTCAAATAAGGGTAGGTAACAAAGGAAATACCTGCAACCAGCCCCTGTTCATCACCGGCTGATACCGGCATTCGTCACGACCCATCAGAGACTGTACCCGGTGTCGCTCCCGTTGAATGCGATTAAAGTTGTTGACATCGCTTTCGTAGATCCAGGATGGTATGGTGGGCGGGCCCCCATACCAGCAGTCGACACCCGGTATCGGTAATAGTTGCAGTCTAATGTCATAGCCTCTGGGGCCCGCTGGAGTGGCAAATGGAGAGTTTCTGGAGTCCCAATCTGGCTATCTAAAGGAAATTTTTATGTTCAGCACGCGTCTAGGGCCTCTCTATTTAAGGCATACAAATGCAAAAACAGGCTTGTGTTCTCAGGAATCTCCGAATCTTTGGCCCCAGAACAAGATATTAGCTGAACATAGATTAAGGTGGCGGAGATCGTGGGTAAGGCGTGGGTGGAGGATATGGTGAAGGACGTGAGGGCGGAGGTGGAGGTTGATGAGGAAAACGCGTGTGGTGCAGCCGGGGGTTGGGGCTAGGGTAAGGGGAAGGGTATGGCGTCGTCGGAGGGAGTGGATGGAGGGGAGGGGTCGAGGAGGTTGGAGGATAGGATGGACAAGTTGACGGAGTTGTTGGCGGGGGGGGGGGGGTTAGGACGGTGAAGGGAAGGTGGGAGGCGATGTCGGAGAATCCACCGGAGATTGAGAGAGATGTGGACGAGAACATGGCGGGAGCGCGGGCACGGCAACCCTCGGTTTCACAGCCGGGGGGTAGTGAGAAGGGGGATCAGGAGTTCGTGTAAATATTTCGTTTATCGTAGGTAGTTTAGGTTAGGGAGGACAAGACGCGCAGCCCACAGAAAATCCGAAAAAGCTCAACATAAATTTGCGGCTCAACATAATTTTGTTGGCTTAGCCGAGTAAAATTGTGGCTCAAGATAAGTTTGTGGCTCAATACAGGCAAGTGGGTTTGCAGTTTATATTGATCTAATTTCACCCATACCGTCACCAATTATGCCATCAGCACTACCTTTGAGACTTCCTAGTTCACGGGCAGAGCTATATCTAGATGTCAAAACACAATAAAAACTTTTACTTGATAAGATAACAGCACAGATCAAAAGGAAGATGCGCTATCCGAGCCTATAAAAAGAAAATATAAAGATATCGTTCGTTACCAAAAAGAACCGAACAGCAGGAGAGCACAGCAACATAGCTTCCAGACAACCCGGCACAACAAACCCGCACGGAAGAATATTTTCCATTCCAGTGGTATCATACTTCATAATTTTTTCTCTCTGTCCCTTGGTCCATTTTTTCGGTCGTTCGGATGGCGGCATTAGTGGGGCAGGGGTATTGTCATGGCATATCCGTCGATGTCAAGTTAATTTTGTTAACGAACAATAGTCTAATAACTGTCGGTAGTGAGTGGTGGGCGGGGTTACGGAAACCGATGTAGAGTAGAAGGCAATACAAGAGACGCCTAATGTTACTATGCATACCTCAAGCTATAAAGTTACTTGTAGCTTGAGCGACGGAGCTATTTTGAGCCACAGAGTTAAAGTTATTATGCTAAGGCACAAAGTTATGTTGAGCCACAGTTGGTTGAACACTCTTTAGAGTGCCCTCAGCTGCAAGCGGGTTCCGCGGCGCCTAGCCACAACCTTGGCACCAGAAGCTGCCTTGGCCAACTGCTTTAAACAACGGACCTGGGGCCCCAAAACTCAAGTGTTCTTTATAAAAGAAAAAGTTGCAACACAGAATTATTGTAGAGCAGTATTCAGAAGGTTGCGAAAGAGACACATAGCTCTCCGAGTTTTTTTTTTTTCAGAGCTTGATTGTGTAATAGCATCCACTCGGAGCTGTACTGGGAATGTCGCTCTAGAGAATTAGGCATATCGTATCATATAATAAAGTACTAGGACAAAGCTATTCGTCCAATCGGCGGCAACCGGGCAACCCCTCAAAAAACCCCACCTCAACGATCAACCACCCCTCAACAACCATACCTCCAGAAAAGACTGGCAATCCCCCAGAGTTTGAGAAAGGGCAAATTGTTGCCTTGAAAGAAAAATCTCTCTCTTTTTCTGAAATTGGAAAGATCTTAAGTCGTCCCGAGAGTACTGTTCTAAGTTTCTACAACCGGTTCCAAAAGAGGGGTGATATGCAAAACCTCCCCATGCCTGGAAGACACAAAATTATCAATACCAGAACCCATCGCCGCCTAGTCAGAGAGTCCAAGAAGGCACGCCGCCTCCCCTTGTCAGAATTGCGCAATGAAGTTGTACCACATGCCTCAGTCAAGACCATCAAGCGAGCTTCAGCATCAGTTAACATCAAGAAGTGGAGAGCCAGGAAAAGAGCATTTCTGAAAGATGAACATGCTGTCAAGAGGCTAGCTTGGGCCAAGAAGTATAAGGATTGGACATAGGAGGACTTTGAGGGGGTCATCTTTAGTGATGAATGCATGGTTGAAAAGTCCAAAGATCCTAAGGGTATTTGGGTTTTCAGAACACCTGAGGAAAAGTGGCATAAAGAGTGCATTCATGGGGTTACAAAAGGACCTGTGATAAAGTTGATGGTATGGGCTTGTATTTGGGATAAAAATAAGGGTCCTCTGATTCCTATTTTTGACAAGAGTGTGAATAGATTTGTATATATTGGAGTTTTGGAGGATGGCTTAGTTGATGTCTGGCAGGAGGTGGAGGACACAGTTGGGGATCCTATCTTTCAGCAGGATGGTGCAAAGATACATACTGCAAGAGATACTATGACTTGGTTTGCAGGAAACAACATACAGGTTATGGAATGGCCACCCAATTCCCCAGACCTCAATCCTATTGAGCACCGTTGGAAGAGGCTGAAGGAAAAGCTACACCAGCGCTTTCCCAACATTCACAAGACTAGGGGGGGGCCAGATACTGTTAGAAGATGTCTAGCAGAAGCTCTTGATGTGGTTTGGACTCAGGGTATTGAAGGGGATTTTTTGGAAAGCCTGTGGGAGTCTATGCCTAGGAGAGTGGCTGCTGTTCTAGATGCAAAGGGATGGTATACTAAGTATTGATTTTTTTTCTCTAAAATTTTAGATGGAAGTTTTCTTATATCTACTGGATATGTACATAGGTTTTCAGTTCATTCTAAGCAGTTGTGGTTGTATAGGTAATAAATGTATGGTGGGAGTGGGGTTGCCGTTGCCGCGCCGGACGAAAAGCTTTGTCCCCGTACTTTTACTGTGAATTCTCGTGTTCGGTGGTTTGCAAAGTGCTAATTACCGTGCACAAAGCTCAGAAAAAAGAAGAAAGAAAAAAAAAAAGGATTGGCGATCGTTTGTTTAGCGAGTATTTTCGCAACCTTTGGGAAAACTATAAATGACGGGAGAAGCTCATGCATACCAACAGTACCCGGCAGTATTTGGACTTTATATAGCCTGCAGTATCCAGGCAGTATTTATCCTATTATACATGATACTTTACAGCCACCTCGCAAAGCTCTACACTCGGGCATAAATTAAATAAGTTACTGGTACTTGAAATATTTGTACAGTAAGAACGATTATCCCTCATGATTCCAGCCTCACTACTGCCCACTACCGCAACACCCTCAAATTTCAATTTTTTTTCCACATTTTCTATTTTTTGCCCCTGAGGTCTTGCAAAAATAAATATTTTTATTATTTTTTCTACAAAGGATTTGTGCTGCTTTTCACTGGTTGATGTGGATGTGCCCCACAGTTGTTGCCGAAGAGCTGCCGGTGGTTATCTGAGTGGTTGAGGACTAAATTGGGTTTTCATTTCCACCTCTATACGTAAGCCTCTAAACTCCGCGTCGAAACATCTAATACTTCTATTGTGATTGACATGTTTTTGTCTTTTTTACACTCCCCTGCTATTGATCTCTGATGCGAGTAAATTTACTGTAAGCTCCTATACCGCATTGCATTGTACTTTATCTTATAGCATACTCCGACAACTTAGTGGGTAACGGTGAGAGTGCCCGCATTTCCTTCGTTAACATGGGAGTACACAAGGGAGAGGAACGTTGTTATGAGGTGCCGATTGCGGAAAGGTAAGTGAGCGGGAGAGGGAAAGAAAGTGAAGTCAAGGAGGAAACGGCTGTGTATATTTAGGGTTCGTATCTTGCTTGCTTATCCTTTCTAAGGCGGAACCGAGGGCTTATATAGACAATACAAAGAGCTTCCCCCAACTTCTTCACTTGCGGAAATCGTTCCGGGATGCTCATGCAACAAAGAAGCTCCGGCCCCCTTTGTGCCCGGTACTCCGATCTATCCTCCGCTTTCCTTTCTGAATATTTCCGGCAATGTATGCGAATACTCAGATATAGTATACAAACTAGGATATTTGTTCCTCCTTGGTAATTACTAATAAGTGATAAAGAAAAACAACTAATAAATGGCATACTTGATAAGGAAAATATAAAGGAATTGTTGTTCGGAGCACGGTGGGGGCTGCTATTGAAGTGGCTGGTATTAGTGTGAGTAGTGCGATGAGGATGATCATCTCGGGAATGGAGAAATGGGAGGAAGCTCTGGAATGTGAGCTAGCATGAGAGCAAGGGAATCTTGGAATCTTGGAATTCTAGAGACTTCCCTGGACTAGGAAACTTGTATATATGGGCTGTTGTTGTTGTTATCGATGATAGTAATTTGAGGTGCTATAAGGGTTGACTTCGGATTTCAGGAACATTTTTCGGCACGGAGTGATCGCCGCTGATTTTCAACAAGGGAGACATATGTGGAAGAGAATGGATATGTGTAGCGATCGATGGAAGGATAGGAGGATGGCTCCACTAGTATATATATACCCCAGCCTTTACCGTTGGTTAGTTGCGTGGTTGAGCGTCAGCATGGGAGCGAGGGTGAATGAAAGAGAACTTCCCTACCCTAAGCTGTGCGTTGGCGATCTAAGGGCCCTGTTTACCTGACCATCTAGTTCGAAAATTTGGGTGATAAAACTAGCTGGTAGTATGTCTACCGGCATCATTTTCCGATAGACTATGCAAAAGTGTTTACCTAATGTTCTACCTTCCTAAATTCTTGTATTTCGTCCTTGGCTGTCGCTGTTTCGTCGTTTCGCAGTTTAGCCACCGCTGCTTAAAAACCCCGTGTGACAGTATCTTTGCCATAAGGGTTCATGTTGGGGAAAGTGTTGAGAGCTGTCGAAAGAGTACGGGCTGAAGCGAGAGGTATCACGAGTCAAGAGGAGTGCGGATCCAAAGGAAGCAAAACAACCTGTATTCGAGTTGGGCAAAGAGAAGAGAGCTAGGAGAGAAAAGAAAGGAAACAAAAAGGAAGAAGGGAAGCGAGAGTGCTAAGAGGAAACAGGGGATGACGCAAGCGGTCACAAAGTGTCACTCGTGACCGTAGCAACGGAGAATATCGGGGCACAGCCGAAGTACAATTTCCAACAGAAAGTGCTGATAAATTATGTCTGTCGATGACAAGCGGATTTTAGATTCCTGACCTAGTGAAATTAGCAGATAGCGAGAAAAAAGACGCAGAGAGGACGCCTTGGTGCTGTAGTGTATGAAGAAACTGTGTGCAAGAGAACATTACCGAAGAGGAGCCAAGTGGGATGGACGTTTTATTCGCCCCGATGCCGGAGGTTCGTATGGTTTTTAAGAACCAAAATCAGTTTTCTTTTCCTCTTCCACTGGCACCCATACATAAGACCCCCTCCCTTCACATATCCATTGGGGTTTGAAGTGTTTTCTTATACTGACCTGGCTAATGGTGTCTGGTTGTTTACGGTAAGTTACCGTACTGTATCGTATTTTGTTGTACCGTACGCTATGAAAACTTAGAGTCTGCAATCCTGCCGATACCGAGTGATATACCATGATAACAAGTATTTACATCCAATCATTGAGTATCGAGCGCTTACTCTAACACTATATACAATACAAGCAATACTAGATACAGGCGTATTCTTGAACCTCGGATAAATCGGGTTGTGGAGATATGGTCCCGCTTATGATGGGCCATTCCGCACCTTGGAGGTTGGCAAACACTGCTTTTTTATTATTTTCAAGTCTCTCTATGCTTCGAATAACTTGAGCAACCGTGAACCTAGGAAGGATTATCCTGACCTCAAACCTCGCTTATTTAAGAGTGTGGCTTCCACGAGGGAGAAATCAAATGGTGACTTTCTCGGGATTTCAATAGTGTTTGATGTGCTCAAACGAAGGCTAACGAATGGGTAACCTTCAAAATGGGGAACACTGAATTTGTTTTCGTGATGCGCCTGCTTTATTTCCCTGGTTTCCCGGATTGACGCCGGCGCCCGGAGCAAGTTGTGCTTTGCTCGCTTGATTATTTTTTATTCTCACAATTTAGTGATATTATAAAAGTTTAATAATAATATAGTATAATGGTCCTAATCGCTCAATCGCCTCTCATATACATCTATTCCTCTCAAGGCACGTCCCCATTTCGCTGCTTACCCTCCCCTCCCCTGATAATAAATGAAAGACAATCATAGAGCCTCTCGGTTACTAATCCAACTCTAGAACAAATCTAATCACTTAAGGCATTCTCTAAACACCCACGCTTAACCACACCCAATATCCGTCTCCGACAATTTTCAAATCTCTCTTTTACCGCCAATTCTGACAGCCACCTGTTTCCGCCGATCCTAACAGATACACCCCATAAAATAATTAATATCCGCTGTGCGAGCCCTGTAGTGATTTTGGATGTTCTTCATACTAAATTTAGGGCCGGCAATATAAGCGAAAGTTTACCTGGCCAGCCTAGCAGCCGGAGCGCGGCTGGTATCAAGATTTCAGTTATTCCTAAATCACCACCAGAGCTTTCCCTCTCGTATCATTAAACCCAAGGGAACTATGATAGTTGCTAAAAATTGGTCTTTCAAGAAAGACGTAGAGATAACCTGCCGGAAATCACACCCCACCCTGGGCCACCATTTGGGTATCCCAAAATTCACGTCACAAACAAACCTAAATCCCTGCAGCGAGTCGCCTAGTACAGGTTCCGCTTGCTGGCCTACCTTTTGCGAAGTTAGTGGCTGAGACGAATCGGGAGTTAAGAAACCTTGTAAGCGAGGGCATGTCTGATCGGCAGGGGAGCGTTGTGTGCAGGGAGGTGCCGCAGGAGCGGAGAGCAGTGGCAAACCCTTGTGTATGAGAATCGGTACAGAAGGGCGAGTACTTGTACAGCTCCCTAGTTCCGTCCTAACAGTAATACCCCTACGAGTATTTAGTAGGCAGGGGGTCTCGGGGAGCATAGGAGTGAAGGCCGGGTCGGGTATTGGCTCGTGGATTCCTGAGTGAGGTTGACAGCTCCCAAGCCACTATATCCAATTCACCCTCACCCCCCTGCTAGCATAACACTCCCGCTACCGTAGTAGAATATACAAAGTTTTGGCGCTGCATAGTACCTTAATTGGATCTTGAGAAGTGCTGTCTGAGGTGGACTTTCAGAAGGCGGGGAGACTGTGTGTAATGATAAAAAAGGCTCAGATAATATGGAAGCAAACAACAACCCATATATTTAGGGCCCTAATTTACATTTCTTACAATGGCATTGCCGTCCTCCGGCCCTCTGGCCTGGAAAATGCATCGGGGAATGGCGGCTGCAGCCTAGCCCAAAAACTCAAGGCCCTGGACTACTTCCCCCTCACTTATCTCTGTGGGCAACAAGGGACCTTATTGTTAGAACCCCTGAAAGGCCTTACCAACATGCCTAAGATCGCCCGATAAATATGTGGTTCGTGGTAGGAAGGGTATCTTGGACGAACGGCATCTTCCATCTCCCCGAGAAATCAATCCTAGTTTCTATTGCACGTTAGCATAAATAACCGAACACCAGCATGCAACGGCTCGGTCATCTCTGCTAACATCTAACCCAACAAAAGATTACCAAAAAGCACAAGCCAAATAAATATTTGAAAATAAAACGAAACTATAATCCTAATTAATACCTTGTGTGTCATCCATCTGCTTTATTGAGATTTTTTTTGACGTGGTAAAAGTATGGTGGATTCGGGAGTGAGGGGGCGGGGTTGTGATGCTATGTGGTGGAACGTTGCAGTGCCAAATGTTCGGTTACTTTTGCTAACGTGCAATATCTTTCAAGCACATAATACAAGTACAAGCTGCGAGTACAGATAGCCTTCGTTGCAGCCGAGTTCAACGTGTCCTTTACCATTTCCCATTCCCGCAACTACAAGTAAGGTAACCGGCACCGGGCGCTGCTATTCTAAAGGGTGGCAGAGTGGGCTGTGCTGTGCTGTGAGTATTTCTTGGGCGAGAGCCTGATCGGTCGGGAAAAAGCCAGGTGAAAACACAAAATTAAGCGAAATTCGACCCTAATTGGATCCGTAATGCTTCAATAACCATATTTCCAATTCTCGTAATATTTCCCCTCGGACGGCCACGAACTCGGAGATTTAACACAGGTCGTCAATGGGCCTTGTGATAGCAAGAGCAGCTCAAGGTGTCGAAAAAGTATCGACTAAGCCTAGGGATCTAGATTGCATGGGGTTCTAGGCCCCGATAGAAAAAGATCAATATTTTGAAAATTCGAATTTTTAGGCCCACATGCAAAACAGGTCCAATTCAGCTGAAATTTGGACATAGTGAAGTCCGGACTAGCTCCTGATCCCTCGATGTGATAGATAATCAATTGAGGTCAAAATAATATTGTTGCCTAGTTCTGCGAATGGCTATTTTCGGCCTAAATGGGGCACGCGACAATGAGCTCTGTCTCTAAGCTGTACGATAGGATAGTACTACACAACGGATATTTTTTCCCAAATAAGAAATGCTTTGGGGATATCCTCTAGTACCGTGTACATAGAATTAATGGCATTGATATTTTTTAGCTTTTTAATTCTGTGCCGGGAGTGTATGCCACGAACTACTCGTAGAGGCGACAAGATTAAAATATTTGGTGTGGTCCCCGTTCCGGGGGTTTCTGTTGCGAGCACAGTAGAGCACAGTGCTGACAAAGCAAGCTTCATTCGCCTCTTGCGCGGTTAGGAATGCGGGCTTGTTTTTGCTGATGCAGCCCGCGGGCAAGCCGGGATTATATGCGGGTACTAGAGGTAGGGATGAAGTATTGGGACTAGCAGGGGTGGTAGAGGACTATTCATATGCCTTGGAAGGAGTATTAGAGAACCAAGAAAGTAAGATAAGTACTAATTCAAGTAATTCTACCACCCCTGCTTGTCCCAATATTTTCTCCCTTACCCGAGTACCTTGTGTGCGACTTATTTTCTCGCTTCTTGCCCATTCTGCGGGACTCGGTTTCCAAAAACCATTGTGCTACAAGTACCCCTTAAATAGTACCTGAACAAAGGGATCGTGAATTTGTATGGTAGATGGTCTGTGCAAATCCGAGTGCCCATACTAAATTCGGACATGAATTTTCAGGTACTTCTTGAGGGGTACCTTTAACTAAAGAACCTAAGCTCCAGGTGGGGCACCTCTAAGAGAGTTTGATAAAATTTGATCACATGCTCGTCTAGTGCCCGATCACAGGCTCAAGCAATTATTTATTTATTTATTTACATTCCTCCAGATTTTAGAAGACTAGTGCTAAGTTCATGATGGGTTGTGTTCCGGTGATGCTCATTATCTCTGAGAATGCCGGTTGTTGTAGGTGGCGACTTGAGTGCCGTAGCAACTACCAAAACTATTGTTATTGATGATTCCAGAGCCCCGCTTCCCACCTGATCCCCGATGACTTGAGTGGATGTTAGAGTTTGTGCCTCTAGTGAGTCATCCAACGCCTTCGGTTCTCAAAAGAAGGCCCTCAATCTAATCCTTACTCAATCTATCTACCCACAACATAGGCAATTACCTAAAGGTCAAGAATGGCTCACAAAGTTCCGTAAAATCTCATATAATCCACTCGCGTCATAACAGAGAATACTCTCCAGTCCTCTCATAATAGATTTAGTTTGACAGGTTACTGCAAATGCGAATGCCCATTAATGAGATCCAACACTCTCAACACGCTCGTGCTTTACCATGTGAGGAAAAATCTAATTCGTAGTACGAGTTTTTAACTTTAGGCAAGGATATTAGCCCCTGCTATAGAGATAGTGGATTATATGAGATTTAACCGTATCCTAAAGGGGCGTGATCTAGGCAAAGGACGTGATGTCAAGTGCAATGGGAGGATGGTGTACTTTTAGAGAGGACCTTTGTCAATAAATACACAGATATCGAGGAAGAAACAAAGATGAAGTTGACGAAAAAAGATACGAGCAAATAAGCCGTTAAGAAGTGAACAAAAACTAGAAGAAGATGGGCAAGAAATCTTAGAAGAAAAAATTTTAACTAAAGAAAGATTCTTCAGTTGGTAAAATAGCGATCCATGGGGCTATACCGACAGGGTATAGATGCTAGGGAGGGGGGGGGGGGCACGAAAAGGAGAAGAGATGTAGGTGAAAGAGTTTAGGACGAGATAGACACTGAGGGGGTTGCTAAAGACAAAAAGAAAAAAAAGTCAGTGCTTAAAGCCTTGAATAAACGCTACCTAGAAAGGTCTAACTAAACTACCGACCCGATGAAGTCGCAGCCAGGCAAAACCAACAAGTTTCACGAAGGAAGTGCACACAATTCCGAGAGTGGGTGGTGTCTTATGATGTCGATGTTTAGGCATGGCTTCGCCTGGACTCACGCGGCAGCTTGGCCTGATGCTGATCCCGCAAGTGAACACGAAGGTTGTCCTCCCTTTTGATCCCATTATTTCCCTTGTTTTTGCATCCCCAGATCGGGCAATCATAGCGCATTTGGATATGCTTGACCTCATGGTGGCGGGTTAAACCCTGCTTCGTCCGGAACGGGTGTAGCCATGTGCAGCCGGGTTCATTGCAAACATATCCCCCTTCAGGGCCGTTTCGGAGGCTGTGCTGAGAGTGAGAGGATGGCGGGGTAATCGGGATGAGTGGGAGGGAGGTGCAGAGAGGGAGGGCCAACAAGCCAGTAGTGTTGATAGGGTGCAAGCAAAGATGGGAAGTGCTTCTGGTGCTCGAGATGGTAGTGTAAGATGTTTGGTTATCACGAAGGCGAGTTGTAGCTTGTTCGCTGTGATTCACATGAAACGTTGGCCCATTGACGGAGTAGAAGCCATCGCCGTCAAGATAGAGTGGTAGACTTTCAGTCTTTGAAGGTAGTGGTTGCAGTATTTCGAAATTGTTGTCTGAGACCGCTTCCCAATCGCCTATGCTATCGCGAAGACCGGGCCTGTAGTACTCACGTTATTAGATAAAACTCCCTGGGCATCGTTCATACTAAGCACCCTGAGGCTTGTGCTCGTGCTCGTCCCTAGCGAGAAGCACCCGGGAATTGGAAGCAAAGAAATATATGTCAAAACATTGGTGGGCGTATTAGCGCCCTTGGGGCTATACCCCCCTCTTTCCGGGTACCACTCGCCTGGAACACGAATTGCATAACATCTATCGCAAAATGTACAGTACGAGGGGGCCAAAAAACACGCAATGGAATTTCTATTCTTGCTCTAGTTTCACACGGCTCCATTCAAGATCCCAAGTGATAACTAGCAGGTAATAGAATGGGTACCTCTGGGCTACCCGACGTAAATGCCATTCCGCTATACTCCGCAATGTAATACTATTTCTGCTTGTGGGTTACTCACAAAGTCATGAAGATATTTGAGAAGGCCTAAGGCACTTAATGTAGATGTCGATCAATTCGTAAATAAGTTAAGAGTTTTGCTAAAGGAGAGTGCTTGTTGTAGTCGTTTTTAGCAGAAGACCTAACGGCGCTATCTTGGACCTCATGGTGATTTATATCAAATCCGAGAAGCCTTTACGCTTTCCGAGGGAAGCCGGCCTTAACACCATAGAGGGCTCGGCCCGCACGCCGTTGGTGAATAACTTTCGGTTTGCGGGTTGCATCTTACGGCGGGCGAGGAAGCAAGGACAAAAAGCCGAGGCACTTGTACGGGAACTAGACTGAGCCTGCAGAACATAACCTATTGAAGGGGAC
>Ga0307507_10005529_pt1 | contig 20669 bp, 11 predicted proteins | sample 7_EM_MG_FD_207223 | JGI IMG/M metagenome (GOLD analysis project Ga0307507, IMG submission 207223) | Populus trichocarpa ectomycorrhiza microbial communities from riparian zone in the Pacific Northwest, United States - 7_EM | ecosystem: Host-associated > Plants > Roots > Unclassified | place...
AAGACCTAATACTAGACCTCTTTAACAAGCTTACCCTAGACCTATAGCGCGCCGTACTACTAGTTTTTACTACTATATAGACGCTAAAGGTACTTATAGACTACTGCCTAGCTATTAACTAAGGCCTCCATTAAATTAAGGCACGATCTAAGCGGTATAAAGCTAGAAACTCTTTAAACTAGACTATAAGCACTTTATAAACGGCCTATAACACCCTAGCATAATCTGCAACTTCTATAGCACTAGCCGTATAGCCCGCCGTTAATTTAGCAGCTAGCTATATAGCTAGTCCTACTATAGGTCTAGCGCATACTTAGCCCACATATAACGACCCCTATAAATAGGCCCTTAGCAATTAAGGAGCTTGCTTCTTATACAGCTAAAAAGACCACTTTGTAAAGAATTACTAGACAAAGGCAAAAATAGGCAAGGTTCTGTTAATTTAGGAGAATAGTATAAAGTTAGAAAAAGAGGAACCCTAGAGGAAGACTCCTCTTTAGGGTTAAAAGGGATTAATATATTATATATTAATCTAGGTCAGCTAGTTAGTAGAAGAAGCTACACTATCCCTTATACCTTATTCCATAATAGATATTAAGTTTTAACCTCTGCTTTAGCTAACTTTAGAGTAAATGCCTTTACCTTAATAGACACCTAGTATGCTATAAGGCTGGCTAACTTTTTAAATGTACCCCTTAAAGAACTGCCTAAACTAATTCCTATTCGCGGGTATAACAGATGGATAGGACTACCTATTATAACTATCTTGAAGATTTACCTCTGTATAGACGGACAAAGGCAGTATAATATCCCCTTTTTTATTACGGACTTAGGAAGCCACAATATAATCTTAGAAAGAAAATGGCTAGCCTATCTAGGCTTATAGCTTAACGTATAGAGTAGACGGCTTGTCTGGCCTAAAACCCTACCCCTAACACCCTCTTTTATAAAGAAAATCAGCATTATAATAGAAAACCTTATGCGGCTATAGATAGACACCATTTACTAGGCCGATGCTATACGTAGGGACTAGGCTTTTAAAAAGAATATATAGCTTAACCTATAACAGATCTGTATACTACACCGCCCCTAAACTACCTATATTATGCTACCTATACTAAAGATTAAAAAAGTTAGTAAAAAGCTAGCGGAGCTCCCTATAGGGAACTTAGGCCCTATACAGCCATAAAGAATAGTAAGGAGTATTAGATACTATACTAAACGTATAGACCAGAGGAATAACTTATGGAAGATGGAATAGGAGCTAAGAAAGATTATAAACCCTAGGCCGCAAAATACGGCCTAATAATAGTCTGTAAAGAAACCTATGGACCTCCTACTAGTTAATATCCGCTGTATTAGCGCTATAGGATTTTACCAGAACTTAGTCTAACTTAATACCGTTACCTTTACCAGCAGCTTATATAAAATTAATTAAATAATTAAGGAAAAGGAAAATAAGTTTAGCAAATAGGAAGGCGAGCTTATAGATAAGGAGCTAGTAGAATAGAAACTACCCTATTAATACTAGAAATTTAAGGACGTGTTCTCTAAGGCAGTATTAAATATACTCCTGCCTTACTAACTATATAACTATAAAATTAAGATTAAGCTAGATAAGGAAGACATACTTAGCTATAGCCCCCTTTATTAGCAGTCTATTGCCGAATTATAGGCTATAAAGCAGTACCTTATTAATAACCTAAATAAGGGCTTTATTAAACCTAGTTAAGCCCCTTTTAACTCACCTATTCTCTTTGCTAAAAAGCTAAATAGAGGACTTTATTTCTGTATTAACTACCGCAAACTAAATAATATAACCTGTAAGGACTGCTACCTACTACCCTTACTTAATAAGACTTTAACCTAAATAAGTAGAGCTAAGATCTTTACTAAGCTTAATATCCATTAGGCCTTTCACTAGATTAGGATAGACCCTAAATTAGAAGATCTTATTATATTTTAGACCCGTTACGGAATATATAAATATAAAGTACTTCCTTTTAGACTAACTAACGGACTAGCTACATACTAGCGATATATAAATAATATACTCTTTAACTACCTTAATAACTTCTATACGGCCTACCTGGATAATATTATAATCTACTCTAAAAATAAATTAGAACATAAGGAGCATGTCTATAAAGTTCTATAACGGCTCTATAAGGCTAGTCTCTAAGCCAATATTAGGAAATTAAAATTTAGTATTAAGCGTATAAAGTACCTAGGTTTTATTATTAGTATAGATGGAATTAAGGCCAACCTAGAAAAAATAGCTATAATTAACCAGTAGACACCCCCACAGACTGTAAAAGGGGTATAATTATTTTTAGGTTTCTGTAACTTCCACTAACACTTTATTAAAAACTATAGCAGGATTGCCCAGCCTCTTAACTACCTTACTAGAAAAGACCAGCTATTCCACTTTAATGCTATATATATGCAGGCCTTTAATAAGCTTAAAAAACGGCTGGTATTAGCTCCCCTACTTACCCACTTTAACTTAGAATGGCCCTTAATGCTAGAAACTAATGCCTTAAACAGCAGAATAGCCAGCGTTTTCTCCTAGAAGCAACTAAACGGAGAAAAGCACCCTATTATATACTATTTAAAGACTATAATAGATACTAAGCTAAACTACCACATCCATAATAAAGAAATGCTAGCTATTATCTCTAGCTTTTAGTAATGGCGTGTATAGCTAGAGGGGACCCCTAAGCCTATTAAGGTAGTTTTGGATTATAAGGCCCTTACGGCCCGGCAGGCACGCTAGGCGGATATCCTATCTTAGTTTAACTTCTTAATTATATATAGACTAGGCGCTATAAACCGTGCGGATGCTCTTATAAGGCGTAAACAGGACCTAGGTAACTAGGCGGCTATAAAGATCTTATTACGGACCCAGATACTACTATAACCAGAGCACCTTAACCCCTAGATATAGGCAGAGCTAAATACAGACCCTTTAGATGCTAAGATATGTCCTATTAACTCTACGGAACTTAACCTTATTAATAAACTACTGTAGGCAAACCATACGGCCCCTTCTTTATAGGAGTACCGCGAAAAGGTAAAGGATGCTACTAGCCTATAGTCCCTTAAAAATGGACTACTTAAGCACTAGGAACGGCTAGTGGTGGTAGAAAAACAGAATTTACGGACCCGGCTTATTACTAAAGTATATACCTAGGTCTCTATAGCCCACCCTAGAAAGAATAAGACCCGCAAGATTATTAGTAACCGTTACTACTAGCCTAGAATAGTTATAGATATTAACTGCTATATACGGAACTGTAATAACTGCCGTAGGTTTATAATTCTATAGAACAAAACCCTAGGACTATTAAAGCCACTTCTAATACTAGAATGCCCCTAGTAGTATATCTTTATAGACTTTTATAAGCTGCCTACGGACCATAACGGATATAATATAGTAATAATCCTAGTTAACCGCTTTGGTAAGCGCCCGTTCTTAATCCCCTGTTATAAGGATATTAATGCCAAGGAGGTAGCCAACTATATATCTATTATATCTACCGAATTTACGGACTATTAGATACTATTATATCTAGTTATAGGCTGCAGTTTATATTGGCCTTCTAGAATAAGTTTACTTAAATCCTTAGCATTAAGCTAAAGCTTTCCATAGCATACCACCCCTAGATAGATAGTTAGATGGAGATTATAAATTAATACTTAGACCAGAGGCTCTGGCCCTTTATTAACTACTTCTAAAATAACTAAGGCGAACTGCTACCCCTAATAGACTACGCCTAGGCAATCCTATCCTATAACTCTATAGGATTTGCACCTATTTAGCTAGAAATGGGATACTTACCCTATATAAGCTTTAACTAGGAAAGACTAGAGGGGCCATAAACCGTACGCGAAAAACTGTCTTATAAGGAAGCCTAGCAATATGCCAAATACTTAGAAGAAGCTTAGACAGTAGCCTATATAAATCTAGAAAAGGCCTAGAGATTAATAAAATAGCAGGCAAATAAGCATAGGCGTGAGCCTGACTTTACTATAGATAATAGGGTTTAGGTTATAACAAAGAACTAGAAGACAGAACGGCCTAGCTATAAGCTAGACTATAAGATAGTAGGACCGTATAAGATCCTCAATAAAGAAGGCAACTTATATAAGGTTAAGCTCCTAGACTTAATTAAAGTCTATCCTATCTTTTTACTAGATAAGCTACGAAAGGCTGTAAATAACCTACTACCTAGATAAAAGAATAAGCCTCCCCTACCAATTTAAGTTAATGGCGATAATAAATAGGAAGTTAACAAAATACTAGCCTATAAACTAGTATAAGGAACGCTACAATACCGTGTCTAATAGAAAGGCTATAATCTAGACCTAACCTGGTACCTTAACTAGAACTTTATAGGCTGCCCCTAAAGACTTAAAGAATTCTATAACTAATACCCTAACAAACCTGGACCCCTAAAGTACCTTAATAAGTAAATAGAGTGCTAGTATAGCGAAGATAATAAGCTGCCTATTAAGCATAAAGACAAGAATACCCCATAGACATAATATAGACATACAAAGCCTAAGGGCAGGCTTTTTTGGAGGGGGGGGTAATGTTACAGCGCTAGTGGAAAACGGTGGATCTTGGCAGAAGTGGATTATGGTAGACGCGAGTCACGTGACTTGAGGACCGCATAAAATATTAAGCGGCGCTGCTATTCTTCTCCTTCCTTTCTCTAGCTTTGGATCCTCGTTTATAGACTACCAATTGTACAGGCTTGCGCGTCCCTCTTGCCGTGCTCGTGCCTCGATTGACTGAGTCGCTAATATAGAGGGTAATAACGGCGGGAAGGATCTAAAGAGCAATATAGGGTTAAGGAGATAGAAGGGTAGAGAATATAAGAAATAGGGCCTGGATTAAACGGATTAGAGGTGGGAGCCATAGAGTATATAGCTTCAGCGCCAGGCGCGTGGAAGGATTATAGTCTGCCTATTAAAAGTAAGGGGCATAGGACGGTAAGCAAGAGGCTTAACGTTAGACCGGTAAGTAAGAGGCTTAGGGCGGCGGGGAGTTTTAGCAACTCGACCTCCAAAAACGGCGACAGAACTCTCCAAAAACGGCAGTCAGATCTCCATTTTCTTTTTTAATATAGTATAAATTTATAGAGCTTATAAAGCGCTTTAAAATGGTACCACTTTTATCTAAATATCCTAAGGATAAGTAATATTATATAGATATAAAGCTTATAAGAGCTCCGCAGAATAAGGCTTACCCGCATAGAGCTCTACTAAAGCTTAGCAAAAGCTCTACACGAAGCTCCGCACGAAGCTCTGCGGAGGCTCCGTATAAAGCTCTGCACGAAGCTCTAGCAAATACCTTTAGCTTTTCTACTAATTAGGTATCTTCTTTCAACCTTTTTTATTTATACTTCTCTTTATATAAAATACTATAAAATAAAATAAAAATTGGAAAAAAGAGAGGAGACCCAGTAGTTTAAATTTAGTAACTTTTATTTACTCTTTATTATCCTCTAGTTCCACAATCCGATCCTTATCCTCTAGTACTCCTGCTGCCGCCACTATAGGCTAAGAATTTATATTGTACAATAAATATTAAGCCCTATGATCCCGCCACTTATAATTTCCATAGCACCCACTATAGAACCCTAGGAGACTCCGATATTTAGTAAAGGGGTAAGGGCCTACTAGATAATATAGAGTCGCTATATAAGCCTCGCAAGGCTAGTATTAATTAGCTCTCTGCCTTATATAAGTAATATAGGTTACTTATAATTATATTTAGAGACCTATAGCTCTAAATTAGAATTGCATTTATATATAAGGGCCTCCCTATCTAAACCTGCTTCTCTAATACACTCTCTACCCAAGCCTCTATATTAATCACCGGCAAAGCTTCTACCCTCTCCTACTTATCCTAAGAGTAGTTAGTTATATAGGTATATTATACAGAGAGGAGAGTTTACTTACATTATGGTAATATTACTAGAGAATCTCTCATATAATAGGGCAGGAAGTATACTAGATAATTATATTTCCTAATTCTTAATAAAGGACAATATTAGTGGGATTTAAACTTATAATCTATTAAGTTTAAAGTTAGCATATATTTACCTACGCCACCTACACGCCTTTAGTAGTTACCTTTTACCTAAAATTATTTTATTTATATGCCCCCCTTTTCCCCTTTAGTGTTGTACAATATACCCCTTATATACTTTTCCTTATATAACTATAAGAGAATACTTAGAATCTTATAAGCTGTCTAGTCCTTTGTGTATTCTAATACCTCAAGTATTTATAGAGTAATATTTATACGATCCTATGGAACGCGACGTTAAGAACCTAAAAATACTCTCTCTAGCTTATTACTCATTCTAGGTATTAAGAGAACTTTAATTGCAAGCTATAAGAGTTATAGAAATCTTATATACTAAAGAGGCTGGTTCTACCATTAAATAGCTGTTATATAGCTATTAAGTGGAATTAGATTCTTGTTAATATAGGTATTAAACTTATCTAGACTTTGCGGACGAGTATGTTTTAAACAATACTAAAAATAAGCCTTATGGAAGGCAGAGAGGTTTTCTTTAGACTCTAAAGGCGACTTTTAAGTTTTCTTAGTTGCGTATAACATAGTTAAACCTAAAAGTATTGCTTTCTCGCGGAATCTCTTTTAGAGCTTTTATACGCTAAAAAGCTTCTTTTCTCCTTTAACGGTAATATAATTGTTCTAATCTTTTAGGAAAGCTATATAACACTCTAGGTCAAGAACTCGTACTGCTAGATAGTAAGGAGAATTATCTAGCTTCTTAATATACTTTGTAAGCTTTTCCTTAACACGTTAAAGTTAAGGAGTCATAAACTTATCCTTAGCCTTAGTAGCTGTTACCTATAGAAAAGTTAGCTAAAGAAATATTAAGAGTATCGCATAATATACTAATGCGGTCTATATTATATCCTTAAAAATATTAACTAATTCCAGAACCCTCTCTAGTATTATACAATCTCCTTAAAGAAATAGAGTTGCTTTATAGAAAGATAAAAGGAAATCACGAATTATACAAAGATATATCTATTCGCGCCCGCGAAGCCCTACTGCACGCGTCCACGTCGCCGCGGGTGGAAACATCATCAGGAAACCTTTCCTTTTGATGGCTAAATGCAGAGGCGATGGTAGAGAGCCGTCGCAGCGCATGCAGCGCGCTGTCGTCGCGGTTCTGTGGTGTTGAGCTCGCGACGCGTACCATCGTACAAAGCATCGCCCTTAATAACACCAGGAGCCTTACTGCCTCCGCTTGAGGCTCCTGCTCTACTACCTAGGGAGGCCTATTAAGGGATACTGGGATACGAAAACCACCCGATGTATGACTACCTGGCTTGTAGCCAGGCCCGAAACTGGCCTTATTATTAGCTAGTTGACGTGGACGCGTCCTAGTCGTATAATAGGACACCCTTAGGCTTGCACCAGCTCTGAGATCGCAAGATGAGGGCGTAGGGAACCCCTTTTTTATAAGAACTTGTTAAGGTTAACGTGTCGCAGATATCTTGTACGAAACTTGTTAAGGCCCCTTTACGAGGGCCTATCTGGTATCTGGTACACCTAGGTGACTTAGAAGAGGGTCTTAATAGGCGTGGTGCGCGCGACCTGGATGATGATAGCAACGCGATAGCGACGCGACAGCGACCAGACGGCTTAATGAGGTGGAAACACGGGTAAAGCTCTAGGCAGCGGAAACACAGGCCAGCTTTGACGGCCCCATGGCGTTTGACTTACAGGCGACTCACAGGAGGGTCTTAATAGGCGTGGTGCACGTAGCCTGACGCATACGCATACGTATACGCATACGCATATGCATATACATATGGGGGAGGCTGTAGGGGAAACACAGGCCAGTTGGACGAGGACTTGACAGTTAGAGATATAGGCCAGCTTATAAAGAGGGGGGACATAAGCTTGGTTAGTAGGAGAGGGGGGAGTAGGTTGCCCGGCATGGGACCTGGTCTATGGCCCCCTTCTGCAAGATACGGTCGGCCTATTATGAGGAGACTCTTATAGGTAACGCGAAACGACTACCTAGAGTAGTTGCGGGGCGTAGTGTGTAGTAGCCACTGCTGGCTCTAGGGACCTCACCCCTTAGCTAGGCTCTGACCCCTAGTGCACCTGGTAGGCAGGCAGGATTATGTCCTGGCTGGAGAGACTACTACGCGGCTTGAGAGAACGGATGCGCGTGTTGGTGCGCTAATAGATGGGACTGCTCGCTCGCTCGGGCAGTATGCTGGTGAGGTACGCTTAAGGAGTAAGCAGGAGTTACTCAGGCGGGAGAGGCTTTGGCTGGGCCTTGATTGTAGAAGGTATACCTAGCTATATTGCAGGATGCAGCCACGACGCCCTCATAGGATTACGCCAGTAGGTGCGTAAGATGGGAGTTGCGACCCCTGCAAATGGCAGCTTATGCCCGCGCTGGCGGAAATAATAAAGAGAAGCGTAAAACTAGAGGCTATGGAAGGCTCCCAAGCCATGCGAAAACGTACCAACTTTAGGAGGAAACTCTTATATAGACTGCTGGGGGGCGGACTGGTACTTGGGCCGACCCCATTATAAGATATCTGCAAGAACTGGTGAGAATCCCCGTGATATTGGTGGTGGCAGCCAACTGCTTGTAGACTAGGACTAAGGCACTAGAAAACTGGGGTAGAGGCCTAGATAAGTAGGCATGTTGAACTCTACTGTATTACTAGTTAATATATAACTACCTGCTTTACAAGCCCTACGGCAGCTCTATATAGCCTGTGTTACTACTATAGCAGACTATGGTATACAATGCTGGTGGAAAAGCAAATCTAAAGACTACCTACTAGCTAGGTACTAATCTCTATAAAATAAGGCCCTAGAACTAGTTTTAGGAGCCTTTAGAGGGTCTCCTAGCCAAGTTATGGAGATTGAGGCCTCTATTCCTCCTCCTAGAATTAGATTCGAAAAGCTTTGCAATAGCTATGCACTAAAAATCCTAAAGTTTAAAGAAAACCACGCAATTAAGAAAGCCTATATAGAAGAGGTTAATAAAGATAGAGACGAATTAGCAGCTAGTTCTAGCTCTAGTTCTAGCTCTAGAAACTCTACTATAAGGTACCTACTATAGCCAAAAACACAGCTATTATCCCTAGTCTCTAGGGCTAAACAGCTAGTACAAAACTGGAAAATAGAGAAAATCTCTCTAGAATGGCAAAAACCGTGGTCTCCTCCTATTACTACTTTCTTCTCTATCTCTAGAGGTAGTAAAGAAGAAGCTGCACAAGAATATCTAAGACTAGTAGAAAATTTACAATAGTCCCTAGAGTGGGACCTAGTAGATATATACTATATAGATGGCTCTAAAGATAGTAAATTAAATGCAGCAGCTGTATGTAAGTGTATAATTACAGCACCTGTCGTACCAACCGCGTGCCTACGCGTTCGGTACGCCGAGTACGCGTTTACGCGTTCGGTGCACCAACCACCCGCTTACGCGTCTGGTGCACCCCTGAAGCACTGACTAATTAGGGGGGAGGTGCGTCAGTATATAGACCACGTAGTCTACCTCAATAGAATCGACAGTCACCACCGTCTAAATGAGTATACGATACTATACGTATTTCGTGCCCCTAGACACGACTCACTTATACCATTAAATTGGTACTAACACTGATCAGTGAGCGCGCACAGATTAGGAGATACGCACTTGCTTAGAAGACGTCCAACGCTCCACCTTGCAAGCCCCTATTTCAGTTGAAGAGAATCAAAGTACTGTTCCAACTGATATCGGTACATACGATGTTCCGGAACATTTCTGCCTCATTCTGGAACGAGTCGTCCTTGTTCCAGAATGAGTCGTGTATCGCTTTGATCGGCTCCATTCCGGATTGCTTGCCTCATTCCAGAAAAGATCTTGCCTTATTCTGGAAAATATTTGAAGCTATATTAAGATTTAAAGCTATATTGAGATTTAATAGAGTTTTTTTGACTTCTTAATAAATATATGGATTTTGCCTATTTCTTAATAATTATAAATAAGGACCAATATATAATTAATTTAATTTTAACTGCAAAATAAGTGGTTATATATCTTAGATATTATAATCTATCATTTAGTAGAGCATAGTCGCGATATCTAGTATAAAAATATAAGATTTTGATTTTCTAATAAGATTTTCTATTACTCTAGAGATCAAATTTTACCACCCCCCCAAACCACCACAACACCATTAGATTCCATCTAAACTAGATTACACTGCAATTTATAAATGTATTTAAAGGCCTTTCTACGTTATAGATATAGTCTATAAGTAGTAGAAACCAATTAGGTAGGGGGTAGTTAATCATATTCCCCAACACCAAAATTTGCAAATCATATAAAGCTTTAAACCTACCAAGATCTGTCAAAATCCGGGCCCTCCAACGTTCTACCAGCCATAAACTGATTGCCTAATTAGGTTTAGCGCAATTGCGGTTTAGATTTCTCCTAGCTACGCCAACCTTGCTCGCTCTATTATTTTCCTTTCCTTTAGCTTACGCAGCCTCACCAGTAGGCTTAATTAATTGCCTTCCTCATCTGCTATTGTTAATTGAGGTTATATAGAACTTTATAGTAGAGTCCCCCATCAGGCTTGCTTTATTTAAGAGCTGATCTAAGTACTAGCAAGCCTTCTATAAGCTCTTGCTGGAGGCTCGCCCAGGGAGTCCTCCGTTGGCTAATTTATATAAGGCTTTCCTCTATAACAGTAGGAAGAACACTCTGTATTTCCTTTTTAACAGCTACATCATTAATTGTTACATCCTTGCCTACACCTATAGCAGGTAGGCCGCGCAGTTGTTAAATAGGCTTTGACTACTATAGAAAGCGGCAGGATTGTACTAATACTCATATCAAGGCAAGCATTATAAGTCTCCAGCGGCTTAACAAGCTTACTACCCAAGAAGAGCTCCTTAACGATTCCGTACTGAGTATAAACCTTAAAGTAGCCGTGATTTTGAATCTTATGTATGCGGCCAGGTATACAGGAGACTTTAGTACTACGTTAAAGCTTTCTAGGAATTCCAAAAAGGACGACGTCACCTATATTAAATTCGGTAACGTGGTGCTGCTTGCTATACTTCTTCTTTATTTATTTGCGGAAGTGAGCAGCTCGCTATTAAACTCTCTTATACAAATCTAATAAATTATAAGTAGAGGAATCTGAATGTTGTAAGGGACTTTATAGCTGCTATAATTGTAATTCCTTCTAATGTTCCTTAAGTCTCTTATACACCTGCCGTATAAGCTCTTGCTATAGTGGTATAGAGTAAATAGGGTAATTAGAGTCCTTTACTACCCAAATTAACTCACGCCGGTAAGAAGGCATAGCGACGTTATAGTACTTATCAAAATCCATAGGTGGTAGGCCTACTCCACCAGCTGCGCAGTAGAGCTATACGCGTATATCTTTAACCCTTGTGGCAAGATTATCTATAAAGGAGCCTCTGGGTGTATAAAAAGGATCCTCTAGATCTTCAATCCAGTTATCTAGATATAACTCCTTCTACTAACAGATAGATTGCTGCCTTCTTTTAATATTATGATTGAACTCAGCTTGCTGTAGAGCTCTAGTAGCAGCGTTAGCTATAATCTGTCTATTTAATTTAGTAAACTCTTCTTTTATTAATTGCATCTAGGTGTCTTGGCTTAGTGTAGGAAAGCCTTCTAGTAGAGGCGGAGGCTGTCTAAATCCACTTAATCCTGATAACTGCATAGCCTCTATAATCTCACAAGTTCGACTTAAGATTAGTGAGTAGCCTTTAAAGGTTTAATCGTTATTAGATAAAGTAGGGTTTAAAGGAGTCCTCGGCCTCTATATATTAACTTTAATTAGAAGATAAGGAGAATAAGGGTTAATTAGAAGATAAGGAGAATGAGGATTAATCAGACCCTCATTCTCCTTATCTTCTAATTAACCCTTATTCTCCTCATCTTCTAATTAACCCTTATTCTTCTTATCTTCTAATTGATCCTTATTCTCCTCATCTTTATATTTAGCCGCGATCAAGCTCTGGCTGCCATTAGGTTCCTTATTAGAATATTTATCGTCCTCACACTCTTGCTTAGCTGCCTGTCGCCCATTACCGTTCTCATCTGGTAGAGGACCGAGAACTTTCTCATTACCATCAAGATCCTCTTCTTCCTTAGCTTTGGAGGCGTCAGTGACTTCTAGCGGAGGCTCTACAGTAGCCCAGTGGCCAGGCGCCACTAAAGTAAATAGCCAAGGATCTCTCCCATAGAGGCAGTAGAAAGGTATACAGCCGATTAATTTATAGTAGGTGCGATTAATTAAGGCTACAATAATTAGGCAAGCTACCGCCCATCGCGAAGTTCCTAAGAGTCGCTTTACTATATAAAGCTTCTTCTTTACATAACCATTGGCTTGCTCTACAAGGCCTTACGACTAGGGGTGTTGTGGCCGGCTGTTAATTACCTTAATTCTATAACGCCTAAGCAGTATAAGAAGGGCGCCTTTAAATTCTAAGCCGTTATTACTCTGCCAAATACGCGGGTAAATATGATAATGTATCCATTAGAGCACAGCTACAGCGACTTGCTCAGCGGTCTTCTGCTTAAGGGGGTAGAGGGCATAGTATTTACTGAAGTGATCACATATCTGTAGGATCCATTTGTATTCACTGTTGGCCTCATTACGCATATTAATAAGATCGCCCTGGATACGATCAAAAGGAGCCCTAGAGACAATTGCATTAAGCAGTAGCCATATAGCGTTAGGAGCGCTCCTGTAAGAATATTAGTACGACTAACAATTTTATAAAAAGTTAAACTTACTTAATGCACACCCAGCAGTGTTCTAGAAGCCAAATAACTTCCACTAGCTGTATACCATATTAATTAGCCGCAAGTATACTATATGTCTTCTTCTACCCTACGTGGTGAAGCTCCTCATGGCACCAAATAATGGTATTATATATTTCTGGCTCAGGAACAACCTTTAAGCTACAGTTAGGTAAGTAAATTAACCGCCTCCAGAGGCTGTGTATATGCTCTTTGCCTTATTCCTATATAAACCAGCGGCTCTTAGCCTTTAATTTAGCGTTGTGTTTAGCCTATAAGAGAGCTTTACAACCTGGATTAGTAAGCCAGGAAATAATATTATTATATTTTTCCTATATAACGCACTTTATTAAGGCGTTCCAGGTTTCTTCTAAATACTTAGTAAAGGCAGGCTTTACTGTAACTAAGAAGGAAACAACTGCTTAGCTAGCGTTGTAGTCTTCGTTTACGGTAGGAGTATTAGTAGGAGGTAAGGGAGCTACATTAGGTGCGGGCGTGGAGGTAGGTGCAGAGGTAGACGCGGAGGACAACATTGCTGTTGCTAGTATTAGATTTAAGCTGGCAGTAGAGTTAAATATATATTCAGAACTTACAGAAAAGGTACGCATATTATTGAGGATCTAATTAAGTTGTGCGTAGAGGTAGTAGGTAAGAAAAGATCAATGAAAATTTTTTAAAGTTCGCGATAGCCCCTGCGCTAAGCCTAATTGGGCGATTTTTAAGCAAAATCAATACTATAAAGGAGCTCACGAGAGCCCTACAAAATGCCTCACGCTTAATTGCAAAATATTATTTGACTACCAAATGTACACTTATTAAGTGGATCTTTTGGTGACGTTATATAGGCATAGTTAGTGTAATTTGAGGTTATTCTAGACCCTATGCGATAACTATTTACCAATTAAATCTAGAAATGAAGAAAAATGAAGGCATAAAATGCATCTATTTTAAAGAACTTCACGACTCGTGGTATGCGTGTGGGCGTTGGCGAGCCTCTACCTACTGTACCACCTAGTAATTAGCCTAACCTTCAAAGGTCTTTTCCGGAATGAGGCAAGCAATCCGGAATGGAGCCGATCAAAGCGATACACGACTCATTCTGGAACAAGGACGACTCGTTCCAGAATGAGGCAGAAATGTTCCGGAACATTGTATGTACCGATATCAGTCGGAACAGTACTCTAGATTTGGAAGACGTCTGACGCTCCATCTTACCTAGAATTACCTTGAATCTACCCTGGTTTTGGAAGACGTTTACGCTCCACCTTAATTAGAGATATTAACCACTGTACCAGTAGTCAACGCGACCACGTTAAGAACACAATCACACTAAGAACGCGACCACTACACCCTACTAAAATACCCCGGCCTCCTCTCTAACCCCTTACAGAGACCTCTTACCCTTTTATGAACCGTTATAGACCCGTTAATCACTTTTATGGACTGTTACGGAGACCTCTTACCCTCCTGCGAACCACTACGGACCTGTTAAGACCCTACGGAGACCCTCTTACCCTTCTATAAACCGTTACGGGCCCGTTAACCGATTTTACGGACCCTTATAAGACCTCTTCCACCCGCTACGCACTATACTACACTATATAGTATGGCAGATATTAGCAAGCAGGTTAATGAAGGTTAAAAGAAGTGGAGATAAGGAGTTAACGTTACGTCTATAGATGACGTTAACAACTATATTAAATTTAAAATCCTTGAGTATGAATACTTTAAGCTTATAAACGTTGACCTATGGGAGCAATACCAGGAAGACTTTGCGGACTTTACGAAAGCTATCTTTAAGGAATGCAATCCCACTACTATCCGTAACCTACGGACCCTTTTACGTAACTAAGGCGTATGGGTTAAAAGGAACAAATGGGTTACTGTCGCACAGTCCTTGTATAATATAATACATAAGGAGGACCGAACGGAATGGACTAAGAAAGAAATCCTAGACGAGTACAACACTACTAAGGAACTCTTTGCTTCTTCCAAACTTAATATAATCGCTGGCCTTATACCTAACCCTCTTAACTAAATTCGTCCTACAAACCCAAGTAGTTTTAGAATTAACCTTACTGGCTAGAGCACACCTAGTACCCAAGTCACAGACCGCAATACCCCTGTAAACCAAAATACAGGCTAAAACCCTTCCGCCACTGCCTAAGTCACAGATCCGCAACCCGCCTAAGTTATAGATCTGTAACCCGTCCAAGTTATAAATCCGCAACCTACCCAAGCGAAGACCTATGGCAAGGAGTTAGCTAACCTAGCTAAGCTCTATACTGACAAATCTAAGTATAGCGGTAAAAACAATAACTTTGACTTTAAACTGACTATCTTTACGGACCTCTGTCAAAAGGCCGATATTCCTAAATAGGAGTTTAGCCAAGCCTACTCTACCATACTGCGCGGCCTAGTACTTGACCACTACTACACCAACCTTAAGAGCAACCCCCTTGGTGTTCCCTTTGATAAGCTATGCGAAGCTATATATAACTACTTTAAAGGACCGGAATATAAGCGTGATATTCTTACCTAATAGAATGCGACTAAGCTACGGACCGTAATCGACAAGAATACTAAAAAATCAACTATAGAGTGTCTGCAGATCCTTATTAAAGACCTCCGGCACCTATAGCACGGCCTTAACACTAAGCTTTAAATAGACGACTTCCTGCATAACAAACTTATTACAGCTTGCCAGGAAGTAGAGCCCTGCAAATATGCCTACTACAAGCCTACAGATACCTTAGCTGGCCTTATTAATGATCTACGCTCCTCTATTATAATATACAAAGTCTTAAACCCACTAAGCAGCACTTAAGCCTTTGCTATGGATATTCAATATCCGCAAATAAACTTAGACGTTTACTTTACGGACCGCTGCTACCGCTAGCAGCACCTATACCGACCAAGTCCTACCCGTAACCCCCGCAGCAACCCCCATATAAAAACATACCCCCACAGATAAACTAGTCAGAAGTGCTTTGTGTGCGGCAAGGAAGAATGTTGGTCTATAAGGCATACCTAGGAAGAACGTAATAAGTCTAGGAAGAGACTTAATAACTAGATTAACCAGTTTATTTTAAAATACAAAGGAGAGGAAGTAGAGGAGCCCCCTAATAAGTTAATAGAAGCCCTTATAATTAACTTTAACTTAGACGCTTAGGAATAGGAGACCTCAGAGACATTCCTAACTACTTTTAGACCTTTTACGGATAGTTAAGCCTTTAATACTATGACCGTATTAGCCGACCGCTCCTTTATATACTTAATTACACCTAAAAACTGGCCTATAAGTACACCCGTTAGACCCGTTACGGATGTTATAGACCGCGAATAGGACCTATTTACATATATTACTACAGAACGCTATACCCCAAAGAATTCTATGGCGTTATAATCGATATAGGTGCCTCTAAGAAGTCTACTGTAGGTTATAGACAATACCTTGCATATAAGACTACTGTAAATAATAATATGGACATTAACACTATGCAAGCTGGGGCCGTAAACGTCCAATTTGGCATTGGTTTAACTGTATTAATTAGATTAGTTGCAGTTAAGACCCCAATTAGCCTAGTTAACTTCCATATAGTAAAAGCGGACACCCCTTTTTTACTCTGTCTTACAGATATGGACAGGTTATAGGTCTACTATAACAATATTACGGACACCTTAACTAGCCCTGTAACTGCCCTAGGAAGTAAGTATATTACCCTACTAATTATACAATGATTTGGACACCCGTTCCTTATATAGGGAGAGACTTTATAGACCTATATTTAGGAATCTTTTAACTATAACCCGTGCTACCTTACCAGTACTGAAATCCACCGTTTATATTGCTGTTTCGGCCACCTATTAGCTGAAAAGCTATATAGAGTTCTTAAACGCTCTGGATATAACAATGTTGATAGAAAGGCAATTAACCACCTAACTAAATACTGCTCTTTTTGCCAGAAATACGGATGTTCCCTAAGTAGATTTAAGTTCACCCTTTATAAGGACCTTGACTTCAACCACTCAGTATACGTGGATATTATGTATATTAACGGCAGTCTAGTATTATATATAGTTGACGAGGCAACCCGCTATTAAGCCGCCTGTTGGTTGTAAAATATATCCGCAAAATATACTTGGGACATTTTATGGACCTGCTAGATTGACACATACCTTAGACCCCCTAAGTATATTACCTATGACGCTAGTAGGAACTTTATTAGTAAGGAATTCTAACAGTACGCTATGGCCATGGCTATTTTAACAAAAGCCGTTCTAGTTAAGGCGCACTGGTCCGTTGGACTTGTTAAGCGAGCTTATCTAGCTTTACAGAGAGCTTACCAGATTATTATAGACGAGTGTAAGAATATCTAAAAAGAACTGGCTTTACAGATGGCTATAAAAGCCGTTAATAATACCGCTAGCCCTAATGGACTGGTATCTACCCTCTTAGTCTATGGAGCCTACCTAAGGATAAGTAAACTGGACCCTCCTGCCCTGTCTGTTACGGATTAAGCAGCTATAATACGGAAGGCAATGGCCAAAATAGTCAAATTACGGGCTAAACAAACTGTTAATAACGCTCTGTACTACCGTAACGGACCTAATATAACCCTAGTACACAACCTCCCGCTTAACTCTGAAGTCCTCATGTGGCATAAAAGCGGCAATTGGACTGGACCTTACTGTCTACTAGCCGTAGAAGACGAGACCTACTGTGTATAGCTCCCTAGCAGACCGATAAGCTTTAGAAGCACGTCCGTAAAACCCTATTTTTAGTTTAAAAACATCTATAACGTTAAGCTAGATGAACCAGAAGTACCCGCCGAATTGGATAAACTAGAAGCACCCTTACCTACCCTAGAGGTCCCCTAGAAACCCAATAAACCTATAAAACCTGCTGTAAAGCGTGGCCAGGGACGCCCCTGCAAGAACCCTATAATAGAGAATCACCTAACCTCCGCAGGCATATCCGCAAAGCAATCTCCGCCTATGGATATATCAGTTCTAGTACAGGAAACCCCTTTTATGGACTCACAACGCAAAGAGATTAACGGACTACTTAAGAAGGGCGTCTTTGCGGTTATAACGGAGAGAGACGTTCCGCAAGGCGTCCGTATATTTAACTCGCGCTTCGTTAATAAAATTAAGCACCCTAGTACTGACAAAGCCTTTGAAAAATTAAGGCTTATTGTACAAGCCTATAATAACCAAGGAAAGGACTTAGTCCTTACGCAATTGCCTACGATTCAACGAGTTAGCTAATAGATTATACTTACACTTATACTAGGGCTACAGTAAACTAAACCCGTAGCCCTCTACTTATGGGACATCTCGCAAGCCTATATGCAGTCTAATACCTACCTAAGTAGGGATATCTTTATATAACTACCCTGTGAGCTTAACCCACAACTAGGAACAATTTTATGGGTTGTAAAACCCCTATACGGAGTACCAGAAGCTAGAAACTATTGGTTTAAGACATACCACCAGCACTACGTCCGTAAACTTAAGATAGAGCAGTTGACCTATGACCCTTGCCTCCTATACACCCTATTAAACAGCCTTGGTATTATTAGACTCTAAACAAATAATACCCTCTTCTTAGCAGACCAGATATTTACGGACGCTAAAAAGACTAAACTGCAAGAAGCTAAGTTTCTAGCAAAGCCGTAAGAGTAGTTAACTGAGCAGACTCCAATTAAGTTTAACAGAGGCTTAATTATATAAAAGGGCAACTTAATCCAGCTAACCTAGAAACGCCAAGCTCAAAACCTAAAGCTTATTATAGTAAAGCCTACGGACCTTACTAGTTCCCGCAGAGAGACCTATAAGACTATAAATACGAAGGACCAATACGCTGCATAGCGTGCAAGAGGCGCCTATATTGCCACAGTCTGCCAACCTAAATCTGCCTATGACTTGTCCTTTGTAGCCCAGACAGTAGATCCGCAAGAAGAAAATATTAAGCAGCTTAATAAGCGCATTTAATGACAGATTAATAATGCGACAAGAGGACTTACTTTTATACCACTAGACCTAAATTCTATTAGTGTAATGGTATTTACGGACGCCTTCTTCGCCAATAATAGGGACCTGTTATTGCAAATTGGCTTTATAATTGTACTTATGGACCGTAATTAGGACGTAAATATACTGCACTGGTCTTTAATTAAATGTAAGTAAGTAACCTGCAGTGTACTAGCTTCTAAACTATATGCACTAGCCTATGGCTTTAATATAGCAGCCGTAATTAAATCAACGATCCAGAAGATCCTATAATTGGAGCAGCTACCCCTGGTTTTATGTACTAATTTAAAGTCCCTCTATAACTGCCTAGTTAAACTAGGCACGATATAGGAGAAGAGGCTTATGGTTAACCTAATGTGCTTACGTCAGGCCTACGAACAACGTGAGATTACGGAAGTTAAATGGATTAGCAGCGGAGACAACCCAGTAGACGCCATAACTAAGGCAAAGCCGTGTTAAGCTCTTAAAACCCTAATTAACACGAACAAGCTTAACCTAAAGGTTATAGAATGGGTAGAGCGAGACTAACGGAGCATTTATGGTTCAGTTACGGCCCGTTGGAGGGCCGTACGGTACATTTACGGCCCGTTAAAAGGCCGTACAGTTCATTTTACGGACCGTAAGCAGGACTTACGGCCAGATTGGAGCACCATTTGGAAGGCAACCTAGAAGGCACCTCAGGAGGGATTTCCTATGTATTTTCTTATGTGTTTTATGGTTCTATTAAGGCAATTACGGAGGCTATACACAAGTGGTTTCATTTTCCAAGTACCGCCAGTGTATAATTACAGCACCTGTCGTACTAACCGCGTGCCTACGCGTTCGGTGCACCAACCACCCGCTTACGCGTCTGGTGCACCCCTGAAGCACTGACTAATTAGGGGGGAGGTGCGTCAGTATATAGACCACGTAGTCTACCTCAATAGAATCGACAGTCACCACCGTCTAAATGAGCATACGATACTATACGTATTTCGTGCCCCTAGACACGACTCACTTATACCATTAAATTGGTACCGACAGTAAGATAGGAGAGAGAAATAGGATTAAATATGCAACAAACTGGAATCTAGGACCCTGTATGGAAATTATAGACGCAGAACTTTATGCAGTCTATAGAGCCTTAGAACACCTAAAGCAACAGAGACTAGAAGAGAAACAAGTGTATATCTTTATAGATAGCCAAGCAGCTATTAAAAGATTACAACTTAATACTCTTACAGGAGGGCAAGAACTAGTCTTTAAAATTACGCAAAGCTGTTCCTATCTAGTTAGTAAGAATGTCTCTATTAGCTTCTATTGGGTTCCTAGCCACCTAGAAATCTATGGAAATGAAATAGCAGATAAACTAGCAAAGAAGGGCCTTTTAAAAAGGAAAATATAATCTTCTTATACCTCTCTAGCCTATATAGGGAGACTAGCAAGAGAAAAGATACTAGAACAGTGGAAAAATAACTGGCAACAGAATAAAAGTAAAGGAAAACACTACACTAGGATCTGCAAAAGAGACTACTCCTTTTCTCTTAAGGCCCCTAAGGATAAATATCCTAAAAGGCTACAATCAGCGTTCTATCAACTAAAACTAGGAAAAGGCTTCTTTAAGTCTTTCTCTAAAACAATAGGGAAGGATAAAGAAGGCAGGTGCTTTAGAGACTATACTGCAGTACAAACTCCTAAGCATCTAATACTAGAATATAGGCTATATTGGGAAGAGAGAAAAGAAATGCAAAGACAGCTACGTTCTTCTCTATCTTTAGAGAAGCTTTTTTGCACAAAGAA
>Ga0307507_10005530_pt1 | contig 20668 bp, 29 predicted proteins | sample 7_EM_MG_FD_207223 | JGI IMG/M metagenome (GOLD analysis project Ga0307507, IMG submission 207223) | Populus trichocarpa ectomycorrhiza microbial communities from riparian zone in the Pacific Northwest, United States - 7_EM | ecosystem: Host-associated > Plants > Roots > Unclassified | place...
TTGGTATCGAAGCGTTGTGAAACTAGTGATGTGAGTGAACAAGTGCCGCAACAACCCTGGGACTGGTTCAAATATGACGAAGCAAACTTGCTCGACAAGCCCGACATTGATACATTGAAGGGTTCTTCCAATCTGCGGGATGAGGGAGAGTTGGGTCCGAAGCCAGTCTATGTCAATATAATATATTTCATAGATCTAACGCGGAAGGCTGTTCAAGTTGCTATGGCCGCAATTGAAACTTGAAGGTAGTAACCGCCAGTTCGCATCCTTTTTTTCCATCTGGGGGAGGGGGGTTGAATGTCACAGACAGTTTTGGTCTCGTATGATGAATCGAGGGTGTATGAAGCCTTTGGGCGGTTGTGGATTTTATACTAACGGGCGCCGATGAAGCTATCACTCCCGCAGTGATCATGGTTCGGTGTTCCTACTACCTTCACAGCACAAGGTGCCCCAAGGACTACCTAATTCAGAGAACCGACAGAGATGGTGGTTCGGTAAAAAATGTACATGTTGGACGACAGCTGAAAACGGAAAACAGGTTTCCTAAAATAGAAATGTCCAATGTAGTTCCTATTGGAGCAACGGGTTACTATGAACCGAGCGCGCTCGAAGCTTGAGCTGCAGTCTAACCTGATTGGGAAGCTCAAGCCCGCTTGAGCTTGACAAGTTCGAGTCCAGTTCAAGCAGTGTGTGTCATGGAGCTCCCCTTTTTGAGATACCATCTTGTTCACACAGTCCAAACGACGACCATATCAGACACGTGACTGGCCTCATTGACTTTCAGAATTACCATTGTCATGAATGCCAACTCAAAAATACTTACCTATGTACCACGCAAGAGATATTCATACTATATAACATAACAAGGTCCAATTTTTCACATAGAGAAGCCTCAGAACATGAAATAGAGTTGTGCTATCCAAATCCGGTAATTGCGTTCAAGTCAACTCGAGTTTTGCTTGAACCGGTTAGCTCCGGACTTGAGTTCAGCTTAACTAGATCAAATTATTTTAGTAGGAACATCCATATTTGTCAAGAGTTTCGTTTGGAATTTTCGTTGACTCGGACGGCGGGTCCTACGCGTAATAATAATAATAAAAAGAGATGCACAGGATCTCACGAGATATTCGAGTGCAAATTTATATCTTCGATCACCGTGAACTACTAGTAGCATAGGCTCAAACCTCTCCAACGACTCTGATGTAGGTCTTCGGATTCCATTTAAATATATATATATTAGCTCGCGAATCTCAAGAAGCACGAGCTTGTGAATATAGTCGCATACTTGGGTAAGTCTAGTCCGGGACAGCAAACTCGAACACCTGAAATTTCGACAACGTTCTGACCTTGAAAGGTAAAAAAAAAAACTTTCTTCTGTCACGTTCAGTTGACCTGAGACAAAGTCCGACCTGCCTCGGCGAAGACCTTGCGAGTCGTGACTAACTTACACAAGAAGCGTCGAAATATGAGCATTAAGTCGTACACGCTGGCCCTGGATCGTTTTAGAACTAAACATTGTCATTCGACAGAAATCATTGCAAGGCGACAAGACGTAATACGATTTATGAAACGACGTTCCCCAGTCCCTGCACACAGCCAGCAGCTGGTGCGGAACTTTTTGTGGGTGAACCACATTAAACGATTGACAAGGGAGAGCACCCCAAGTTGATGACGCCATTCTAGTAATGGGTCAGCTTAATAAATAAAGGACAAGTCGGAAATGAAATGCACTTACAAAAGTGTTGCCTGTGCAGCAGGCAACCTGCTGGCTGCAGCTGGACTTGCCAGCGCCGATTACCGTAATGGGGTTGCAGTTCATGCCAACGTAGTTATCGATGTCAGCGTTAACGCCCAAAAGGCCAAGAAGGGTGGCGATTCCAGGTTCCTTAGGCTGCACAGACATTAATTCATCTACAACGAAAATGAGGAGAAATATGAGCCGAACGCTTTGGACACTGTTGCAGCATTTAATATTGCTCTGGTTACACGCGGTGGGTCCCGGAGTAGACCTCTCAACCTAACATAAAGCGCTCGTCAGTGGGATTAACGACGACTCAGAAGGCAACTTACGAGAGGACCAGCAGTCGCCAACAGAGGGAGGGCGAGGACAGCAAAGCCGATGGAGAACTTCATTTTTGAGATAAGTGGAATGGAGGATTGAAGATAGAACTGGCACTGGAGGCTTGAGCTCTGGGGCGATGGGGATTCATTTGAGCCAAACAGCCTGGTTTTTATACTCGACGAAGGACCCTGGCCATGGCTTTGGAAATGCCGAAGTGGATTCACGGCATCTTGACCTGGTACAGTAAAGGATGCCAGAGCGGATCTAACAAACAAGAAACTAACGGCATCCATCAAACTTGATTGAAACTATGCCAGAATGAGGACGAGACAGGCCTAGCCAACTTGGAGCGAGCAGCCTAGTCTAGTGAGAACAACTTGAGTTTAGAACCGTTGAATATCTCCATCGTGAATCAGCAATTAAGGAAACCAAATGTCGCTTTCATTCACAAGCTGTGGCGCCACGGCGTTAGTCCGTAGTGTAATTTGTCGACTTCTAGAGTCGACATTGGAGAAAAAACGGAAAGACGAGTATTGAGGTCTAGAGGACAGTGGCGTGCTTCGAAGGACAAGGACATGGACCCAACTAATCAGAAATGGAACCCTCTGAAATCACCGGATGTTTGACCAGACTCACAACACCTTGACAAGTAAAGAACGACACTTGACCATCAAATTTTGTAACCCGTTCTTGGTCCGCAGATAATTTGTCCCGTTAAAGCAACTTTTCTGCCTATTTAGAAAGCGAAATTCAAAAAATTTGCCCGGGAAAAGATAATTCAGAACAATTACAGGAAATTGAACATATTAATGCAAGAACAACATCATAGAAACATAGTTACTTTCACAGGCCTTCGGACCGCTGCAGAGTTTCCCTCTAAAAACTTGTAGCTCACTTTGAACTTCTTCTCCGGTTTTTTGCGGTCGAAAGGGTTCGTTAACGATCCAATTGGCACGACGACAGCTCGGCCAAAAAAATCAGTGGGAGGCTGGAAAAAAAAATTACAACGAAGGTCACAGTGGGAAATGGGAACATACCCTATCAGCAATATCGCGTGTGTCTAACTTTCGGCGCTTGCTTGGGTGATCGGATCCAGTCATAGAATTTAGGTTATCCTCTTTATTGTCGTCGGTTGACCTTTTTCCAAGGATATCAATTTTTTGAATGTTTCGGGGTGCACAAAATTAGAGTCATACCTTAATTTGGCTGTACTGTGTTTTCCTTTTTTGCCTTTCTCCACGAACTCCGTGTCACGGGCAATTAGTTTAGCTTCGATCTAACGGGTAATCGTGATATTCGTGTCCTGCTTATTGTCGAAGGACAAACATTACCTCTCCTGAGACGAGATGACGGACTGCGTATCTCGAAACCGTGATGTCGGCTGCCCGTTTTCCATCGTAAGTGACGAAAACATCAATGGGACTAGAGATTCTTGAGATGAGTCCCCTACGGACAGGACGGCCACCAAAACACCTACGGGTCCAGTCGATATGACGTCTGTCCATCGTCAGCCCTCTCCTGAACAAAGCGTAGTTCTAGTGAGGTCATGATATCAACTAATCGAGTCATTAGTGACTTCTCCGTCGGTCGGATGATCTGGCTATTTACCTACACAAATGGAGTCCGTTAAACGTATGATCAAAAGGGAAATCGCAACGTACAGGACGCAAGGGCGGAGATATGATTCTATTTATGTATGGAGCAAATTCTAGTTGGAGGATGGGATTACTGAGCAGATGTCTGAAATCACCGCCAAAACGTATTGTGGCATTACGCAGGCAGCGGGAAAATGAATTCATTATTTCTTCGTTGCTCCTAGTGACTTGGAAGTGCTGAAAAAAAGATAGGTATAACCGGGGATATGCGGTAATCAAAGCTCACCCCCCAATCGTCTTGGTTTCTCTCCACCCGGTCTCCACCCCGCTGTTGGAAAAGCGAATAGAATGGCACAAGCGTATATGGCAGATAATGATTTAGAGCAAAATCGCCATCATTATACATCGCAGAGGTAAATATATCAAAAACCGTCAGCCATTCAATACCCTGTTCATGTCGTGACAGGTTGGCGTCGTGGCGACGAAGTGTGGCGTAATGACCAAAGCAGCCTATGAAACAAGGTAGACCGTTGAGTAATTGATCCACGGGGAAATTGACTACTCACCCGAGGCTATGTTACTCTCCTTCCCACTACCTTCTATCTCGCGGCTGAGCCGAGAAACGTATTTTCCCTCTTCTTCGTCTGTCATGCCAAGTTCTTTCGCTCGCTTCTTAGGTAAGGGGCTGAAAAGATTGTTGAGAACTGTTAGGTAATTGATATCAGCCTCTTTCATCCCCGAGGTAGCCCGTCGTATGACTGGCTCAGTAACGTTCTCGCCCCGTTTCTTGATAAACTAGCAGACAGTAAGCACTCGGCCTAGGATCATCCAAGTGTGTAGATACCTGTAGTGTGTTGAGACATCCACGAAGGTCGCCTTTGGCAGCGCTAACCAACGTCGCTAATGCCCTCGACTCTGCCTTCAGACGCTCTACTTGACAGATCTCTTTCAATCTCGTCACGATGTGGGTATCTGCTGGCCTAAAGAATCGAATGGAATAAGAGATTGGCCGTAATTTGGTTAATGTCGAGGCATTTAGATCATTGCAAATACAGATGATAGGTCGTAGAATAGGTCGAGAGCCTTGGTCCTTCTTTATGCCTAGTGAGGTATAAGCATAATGAACGATGTCTCAAAAAAAATCTTACGTTTATTATTTGGCCTAGCCTGGATTAACTGGACAAGCTTATGTATGAACGTGCTGGACTGATGGAAACTATAAGCATCTGAAATGGTAGGAAATTTCTCGTACATTGTCACCAGCACCAGTTGCACCATCAATTTCGTCAATCACAAGTAGAACGGGTTTCGTACTACCAATAGCCGAGCCGGATTCGAGAGTAGGTCGTATGCGGTCATCTACGATTGACCCTGAACGTGCATCGCTGGAAAAAGTATCAGAATGCCTCTCGAGGACAGTCAACTTTCAGTTCCACCTCGCATTAATTTCCATTACGTCGTATCCCGCTTGTCGAGCCAATACATGAGCCAAGGTGGTTTTCCCTAGACCAGGAGGCCCCGACAATAAAAGAATCTGACATAGACGATTCCTTTAGCTTGATGGCGAGGAAACGAAAGCATACATATCTTGCCTTTTCATATGGTCGCCGATACCTGTCTTGGTCGGTGTTTTCATCTTCCCGAATTCGCTTCTTCCCTCTTGTTTTACCAAAGACGCAATAGTCCCACTGCTTCACCCAAGCAAGCGCGTCTCGAGCTACCTTCTCGTTTCCCACCAGATCCGTGAATCTTCTAGGACGATATTTATCCACCCATAGCGTGTCATCAACAATAAAATGTTGTTGGGAATTTACTTGTTCTTCTGTTGGTAATTCGCTACGACCTATCAGGCTCACGGAATTTTCTATGGTAGTTGAGCCACGCACGTTCTTTGTAAATTTACAGCGGTAATAGAAGATAACTGATCCATAAGTCTGTGGATTGGAATGTCGAGGAGGTTGCAAAAGGATTGGTTCAACGGGAGGGTCTTGGAGGAAAAATTGGTACCAGCAATGCAGGATACAATTTATCGTACCTTTTCAGATACAGGGACCTTTGATTTTCTCTTGAGATAAATAGCCTTTCCACTGTATGTTATTGCTCGTAGACCCAGTTGTGGAACGGCATTCGGGGGTGGGGAAGCTGGTATTGTGTGTGTTGATTTGGCTGAAGAGAAATCAGTCGAAAGGAATTTAGAAAGTGTCAGAACGACAGAACTGACGGGCCGCAGTGGTTGAAGTTGAAAGCAGCCCATTGCTGACGAAGGAAAACGACGACACCAAATCATCAGTTCTACCTTCCAAGAAGATTTGAGTTTAAGAGCAGCAATCGTATGAGAAACGAGATACTTGTAAGATTTTCAATTCCATTCTGTGTTTCCTCCTGAAACGGCTCTAGCAAACCATTGGTAACGAAGGAGAACGATGATACCAACTCCTCTTTTCTATCTTCAAGAAGAAATGAGTCCAACAGACGCGATCATACAAGAAACTCCAACCAGATACCTGTGAGAATCTCCAAGTCATTTAGTGTTTCCTCTCGAGATTGCCTTGTCGAAAAAAATGACAGCTTCTGAGTGTCCTCCACGGGTGAAATGGCACCGGTTGGCCCTAGGAGTCCTGTGGGAGCGAACATGCCAGTAGTGCTGAGCGCTGAGTACTAGTACGCGAGCTAACGCGAGTCGCGTGTGTCACATGGTACGATCCGTCACGTAACGTATCACCGTGACACGCCTCCTTCCTCATGTCAAATTCATATGTGCGGGACATCGGCCAAGGTGGCCAAGAATGTCAGTGAAGTCTAGTTTTGTATGTTTATTGTTATTCACTAGCATTTTTTCAGCAATCCGTGCACTTATCGATGCAATAGCGCCGGACATATCCAAGAATTCTGGTGGTAATCTAACCAGCGAAGAAGTAGCCAGAAGGCTCAATGACAAACTGGCAGAACTAGTGGAACCTTTATATACCGAAAAACGAAACGAGAGGGGTGAGGTATGCTCAACCGGCATAAGCACTGCTGATGACTAATTGTATTTCAGTTGATCAACGAAGAAGGGCTGCCTATTGTTGAGATAACCGAACCCATCGACCCAACTGACCTTCGAACAAGCATATCTTTGCCCACTCCGGTAACTGTTGAACCTCTATTACCTCTTGCCTCCCTTACAGATGAGGTGCGAGCAACGTTGCGCGCAAAGCGGAACCAGATTCTCGACCAACTTGAGGAAGAGGAAAGACAGGCAGAAATTGCTCAGAGGCGACGCGAGATGGGGGAAAAAGAAGATTTGTCTCGCAAAATGAAGGAGGATGCTATTAGGGAGAAGGAAAGATTAAAGGAAGCACGTGAACTGCAAAAGAAAATGGGTCGAGCTCTGTTACTCAATGTCTCAAAGGCTAAGGAAAAGGAACGCCAGGAACAGGCCGCGCAACGTCGACGAGACGATGCAGCCGATCAAGACAAGAAACGATCCCCGACTACGAAAAAGACGGTTGCCTTTGCCGAACACACCGAACAGATCGATCGGTCATTGTCAGAGACGGAGCCTGACTCAGCGTCCTCCACGGACTGGGGAGATCTCACTGCTGGGCGACTTACTCAAAGAAAACGTCCAACTCTCCTCTCTCAAGCATTACTCGATCAACATCCCATGAAAATGAATGTCGTCGAACGTATGCCCTCCAAGGAAACTGCACAGCAGACAAATCTAGCAGTAGATTCTGATGACGATTCCGAACCAGACCATCATCCTGACTCATCGTCCGACGAGGAAGGTGCTCCCAGTCTAGAAACCGACGAAATTGACTTTGACACAGCTCAGCACGAACGAGAGGTCGCATTGGAGTATTACGCGAAGCGAAATACTATAGGAAAGGAAGCAGCTCAAGCTCTGGTGGCACCCCACGACGATCAAGTTCGTACTGAAATTCATTGATCGATTCAGTTCATTGAAACTTCCTTCCAGCACGCACCCCATAGCACCTCAACCCTGAAACCCACGATTTCTCATTTCAAGGCAGATAGACTTGCCTCTGCATATCTCTCTGCGCCCTCAAGTTCCCTTAGTGCCACTGTCGTCCCTACCTCGTCGTCTCGCACTTTACAGCGGTCCATTCGCACTGGCAAACTTGACTCTGATGGACATCTATTAGGCGGAGAAGACAGTGTCAGTGAGGATGAAGCCGAGGATCTACAGGATATGCTTGAGCTCATTCGAAAGGGTGAAATATACAATGCAGGGTCTAACGGAGACCACATCCCTCCCAATCACAACGAAAGTTCTCAGTCGTCCCGTCACCCTGCAAGTTCTTCTGTGCATGGAGATGGCCCTCCTCCGTTCCAAACCAATACACTTCCTGCGCCAAGCATGCGTTCAAAAACATCCAAATTCAAAGCTTCTCGAGCTACCACTGGACGACCAATCCCCGGGTCCCTTTCACTTCCAGTTATAGATACACCGATTTCTTCTACATCAACAACCCCAATTTCTTATGACAATAGATCATCCCCCAAAATCGGTACGCCAACAACCCCAGTGATGACTCCCACTGTCGGTGAAAGGTTCCGTTCCGCTGCGGCACCCTCTGTTGGATCACACCTCCCGCCTCAACCCGCATTGGTTCCCACAAATCAAGAACCTCCAGAATCGCTCCTTCCGATGAGTATCGATTCACCATCATTTCTCCTATACGACCCACACCCGATGCAGCCCATGGTTATTGAGTCCCCTTCTCACTCGCAAGACTCAAGTCGGCTTATCCGTCCTCCAACAATAATCGCTTCTAAAGTTGTGGAATCGAGAGAACCGACAGCAAGGACAGGGCCGCACAGATCGAAACCACCAATCACTGTCTCGTCATACAGCCCAGGGAGATCATAGGATACTCGACACGCTTTTTGAGTCTGACTCACTGTATTTGTTCGCTTGGTTAGGAGTAATTTACATTGAAAGGCGTCACAAATTAACACATGCAGATATTGGAAAAATGTAATCAGTTTACAGCCCAGTACACTTGAAATGTTTAGTATATGAAGAAGATGGGAATACAAAACGAGAAAGTGGGTGACGGATACCAAAAGTTATCTTAGTACTTAGCATAGATTTCTTCGAGAGATCCAACCACTTCACTTATCGCTGGACGATCCTGAGGCTCTTGGGACCACATGTGTTCTATCAGTTCTACGATTTCCAGACACCACTGCTTTTTGAGACCTGCTGTCGAAGGACTATAAGGGAGCAAACATGAGAAAGTATGAAATTGTGAGAGAAATGCCTTACCGTTGCTTTCTCGCCCCAACAAGGTCATAGATGGCGTGCTCGTTCATTCCCTGAGAAACATTATGGAAAACAATCATACCAAGAAGGGGATCAACATACCTCCCATGGGAACTTCTTGTCTGGCACATGCCATTGGAGTATTTCCCAAAATACCATCGCACATGAGAAGACGTCAACTTTATGATCATATCTCGGGTGCGCAGTCCACAGTTCAGGGGCCTGCCAATTGACCGTCCCAACAAGACTTCGAACCATCGATCTTGTCGATTGCTTGACTTTTGCCAACCCAAAATCAGCTATTTTCGCGACGCCCTTGGCGGTGATGAGGATATTAGAAGATTTACAGTCTCGATGGATGATGGATGGTTTCCGTGTATGAAGGTACTCCAAGCCTCGAGCAATGTCAAGCATCAACTTCAACTGTGAGATAGTGAGACGCTTCAAGAAATTGGTTATGACTTTACACACCACTTTATGCAGGGAAGGTGCCTTCTCGTTTCGAATATAGTCGAACAGATCGCCATTAGAGCATAGCTCGCTGATTATCATGACAGGGGATTCTTTAGTATTCTCTGGTATGCTGACACCGACCTAGACAACGGCATGTTAGATTTAACTTCGGGATAACGGATCAAACTAACGAATCGAACGATGTTATTATGATGAAAGGCTCCGAGTAGCTTAAGTTCCTTGATATCCACTAAAAAAATATAAGGACTAAAAATTGGCGAAACAAAACAAGCACAACTTACTGGCACTAAGCTGACCTCTGAACTCTGCAATGGCAACCTTCCGACCCTTAAACTTACCAATGAAGACGTCCTTGAAACCACCACTCCCAATTTTCTCCAATTTGGTCAGTTTTTCTGGAGGAATTTCCCTGTCTTCCAAACCCAGGCTTTCCAAGTCTAATTCTAAATCCTCGTTTTCTTTTTCAGGAACCGGAGTACGAGGTTCATCATGGTGGACATGATGCGAGCGGAGAAGGACAGGTATATCAGTAGTCGTGGTCGTTACGTCGGAGTCCTTCCTTGTCCTCCGATTCCGCCTGTGAGATGGCGGGCGTACTGTACCAGTTGAAGAAGGAGAAGATAGATCATTTGCTTGTCGATCTCTCCACTGGAGAAGAGCCTCGGCGAGCTGTGGCTTTGTTCCAGATGGTTCGATTTCCCTCGATTCGCATAGTCGAACGAGATCGTCTCTTCGTAAACGAACAAGCATCTTAGAAGTTGCAACAGTAAGATCAACTTAATTCACATGAGCAAGTAATCCCAATGATTTCTAGAATTGACTTCTTACCATCGTCCCCCATCGCTTCATCAGGCTCTTGCTCTTCTTGGTCCACTGAATCATTGCCTTCAACACTTGCGGTATCGTCCACAGCTTCATCGTCGTCGACTTCATCATCAATCACTACCGATTCCTGGTCAACTTCCATATTTCCCTCCTCCTCCTCCTCCTCCTCCTCGTCTTCCTCCTCGTCGCCATTATCGTCACCGACAATCTTTCCGCTGCGTAATCTCCGCGGCTCTAAAGCAAGAGTGTCTTCGTCGTCCTCTTCGTTCTCCTCGTCCTCTTCATTTTCATTGCCTCCTCCGTCTCCATCATCTTCCTCTTCGGCATCCTCTGCTGGCTCCTCCTCGTCATCACCTTCATTCTCCTCGTCGCCTGTGGGGACAGCCTTGACACGTCTTGTCCTTGGCCTAAGTGCCCGTCTCCTAGATGGAATTCGTCGGCCATGAGACTCTGGCCGAGGTGACAATGATGCTGAAGATACGAGTTCATCAACTTCTTTTATCCCCTCTTTATCATGCCGACTATTTTCCCCTTCTCCCTCCTCGTCTAGGTCAGATTCCTGGAAATTACCAATTTTAACCTTGGCCTGTCTCATTAGCGTGATTCGCAACTTCCGTTTCGTCTGAGGCTCGTTTCCTAATTCTTCAGATTCCATTTTTCTCGCAATAGGTCGTGGTCGCAAGTTGGGGGTTGGAGTCGAAGTTGGAGTTGCTTGAGAATCTTCGTTCTCCTTAGTCGTCAACGACTCATGTTCGCGACCTTTGCTACGTAATCGCCTCGGACTGGGTTGACTTTGAACGTTTGCTAAGCCATCCGATACCTTCGGTTCTGCCTCTGAAGTGTAGGACGAATCCCTCCTTTTACCCTTCAAGCCCCGCTTGGAAGGGGTTTGCAGATGCACTTCGACCGCCTTACTGAACTCAACTTGCTTGGATTTGCCCTTCCCCTTGCTTTTACTGGAGGAAGAAGTAGGAATTGTAACATCAGGAAGGCATCCGGAGGCCTGCCGCGATCTTAGACGGGTGATTGGAGGTGCAACAGGAGATGTGGCTGACGGGGATGACCGGGCGGAAGCTCTTTGACTTAAAGAGAGAATTTTAGCAAGTATACTCTATAACTTAAGTAATCAACCTACCGTGGTTTCTCTAGAGTCTTGTCAGCTTGTGATAAGGGGTTTGACGATTCGCCATGGCAAAACATGTTACCCATAGATGCACTTCGGCCTTTCGTATTCCTTGGTCGAGGAACCAGTTTTGAGACGTCATACATTGTAGCCCGCCTTACGAGCTGGCCCCCATTGGGAGGGTGCCGAGGTTCTAGAGAATGCGGAGCATCCGTCTCGTCTCCAGCAGCATTTCCATCATCGCTTGATGGGTACTCAGAGGAAGCGCAGTCTGTTCTCCCAGGCGAGGACGGTGGGGCAAGAGGTACGTCATCACGAGCATTAATTATGGCGTCAATGACTTCTGATTTTTTGAGCGAATCAGCGGATTCAGTTAACCCTGTGAGTGCATATAGTTCCACAAGTTTTTTCTTCAAGAGCTTATGAAGCCTTTTGGGAGATGCTTCGTTGAGGAAGAATTCATCGGCTGATGAACATCAAAAATCAGTACAAACTGAAATAACAGTTTATGCGATGGAGCTTACATGAATCGTCATCCTCTTCGTCGACTTCTTCGATCCCCTGTTCTTCGTTTTCATTAGAATCATCAGTGATAACGGTGGAATTGTCCACCTCCATTTCATCTTCGGACTGACTCTCCTCGCTTGTTGACGAAAAGCTTCGCCCGATTTCAGAAGCCATCTTCCTGCGTTTCGAACTGCGTCCTCCCCTTCCATTAGCGATGGCATTTTCATTCCCGGTTCCTAACCTCTTCCTCTTCGAGCCAACCGTCACGTGAAGGACTTCCCGCATTTGTGAATCGAAATCTCCTCCCTTCGCAGCAAGGCGAATGCGGGAGGGTAAGCGACGAAGATTCGCCTGGAGAGGGACTAGAGGGGGTCGGTGACGGTGTGGTAGAGGAGAGGAGATAAATTCGGTGGACGCGTCCGATGCCAATCTACGTGCAGCGCGTCGTAGGGTCTTCCTACGAGTCGTAGATGGGGAACTGATAGACGAAGACGGTGCCCTATGCTGCGGTAAATGTCTTGCATGAGCCATAACCCGGTACTAAGACCACGAATCCGTTAGGATCTATAGGTTCCTCCACCTCGTAAGGGTGTTCAGGCTAAAGATTGCAAAGTCGTCCAGGATTCGCAAAACCCTCGCCAATTTACCGGTGGGAGTTCCTGAAGCCCAATGCGAACGATGCAGCACTGTCGTTGTCGATGGCCGCAGTGGTGAATGATGAGCAGAGTGGTTTGCTTTCCGATTTTGTTTGCACAATGCGGCAACACAGCAAATAAAGCCAACCAAATATGCACACGTGCTTTCCGCCGGTAAATCCGGTAATTATAATCCAACTCTTCGACCAGCAGCTACTTACTGGTTCACCGTCAGCGCCGGGCGCTGAGAATTTTCAAGCTTCACCACTTGCATATTGTTGCCTAACGGCTATAGTAACATTCCTTTGATTTTTCTAATGACAAGGGACTATCCCAACTGGGAAATATGAAGCCTGCTTCCGATTTCGGCACTGTCTTTCTTCTGGCTACATATACTTGCCACGATGAGAGCCACTCACCCCCATCACCATGCTACTCAGATTCACCGCCCCAGACATGCTGAACACGTCGCTAATCGATGTCGCTACTGGTGAACATGCGTATGACATTTCAACAATCCTCGTAGAAGGAACAGAGCAACTGGACCCAGAACCCCCTCGGTGTTCGATCTCTGTTTCCTCTTCTCAGACGACGCACGAGGACCAGATGTCGAAGTCGTCAGAAACAATGGCCTCCTCGTCCCCGGCATTTGTGAAGCATTCCCACCCCGAAGAGCAAGACGAGCCCATGAGTTGCCAGACACGTCTGACCAAAATTACGGATGCAGCCGGTACTGTCGTCACAGATATTCAATGGAAGGGCAGACACCCAACAATCACGATTTGCGGCGAAAAGGTCGGTGCCTTGGCAGATTTATTTGGTTCGACATCTGTTCCTTTTCAGTGAGTTTTGCCCCTTGCCATCTACAATACCTAATCTCAGGCTTTCGTTAGACCCAAAATCCTTGCCATTCCCACGCGCTTTGACACGGAATGTATCTGGACTGCCACCCCAGATTCCCTAACAGTACGGCTTTTTTTTCATCATGTGTCGGCGTCTTACCACATTCCCTCTTAGCTACACAACTATGAAACCGAGAGCGTTAAGGGTACTTTCCATCAGAATGTCTTTCGATTCCCAGCAAAATTCAAGGTTAAATCATCGCCATCACACCCGGAAACACCGATCTCTCCGATTTCATCATCACCCTCCTTTGCATCAACTGAGCGCAAATCTCAGAATTTTACCTTCTTCCCAGCTCATGTCCCCAGCCTTGGTTCAAATTATCTTGAGTTCGAATCTCACCTGTTGGCACATGACATCGAGATCATACGTATGTACCCTCCTCTAATCCCTCGACATATCTAAAGCTCCCTATAGTGTCCTTTCTCATGATGGAAATCCTTCGCCGTGGTCGGTTCAATCTGACACCTTACTCATTTGATAAACCCAAACTTTGGCATTTCAAAGAAGCAAAACACGTGCTTTTGGGTCGCCTGCGAAGGCATTCCGTGTAATATTTATCTCACTGGGAGCGATCCTCTTATTACATATTCTAATATTTGCCTATTCCTCTCATCTTGTACAGTACAAATTGACATGCCATTGGTAGTTGTAGCCATCACATTCGTTGCTTGTTCGTCCCTTTCCTTCAAACACTGATATTGTATAGATTTTCGTATTTCTTTACACAAATGTAGCGTAGTGATACCTGATTTTACTAATACTAAGCGTGTGAAATCACAAAAGGCATGTAATCCAAAAAAAAAAATCAAAACTTTCAGGCTTCTTTCTCATCATGGTTGTTACACATGTTCCTATGGATGTACTAGAGAGTCCCTCATCTTCGGAAAGGAAAAAGAGAAATCGTCGCAAAATAACCCGAAAAAATCCACATCCTCCCCTTTCTTCCATTCAACAAGATCGAGATGACGAAACAATGCCCGAGGCCGATGAGGCATTCGTATCTCACGACGCAGACCGTATGCCAACAGGGCTGGAAGTAAACGATGACGACCAAACCATGATTGGCTTCGATGCTTCACTACTTCCACAGAACCTTACGGGAGCACCTGTGTTCGCGAGTGTTGCGCCTGGGACAGACAAGACAACACTGAAATCAGAAACCCGACGGATACCTATACCCCCTCATCGGATGACACCTCTGAAGAAGGATTGGTTGAATATTTTTGGACCTTTGACGGAGATTTTGGGACTTCAAATACGGATGAATGTGCAGAGAAGATGTGTGGAAATCAGGGTATGTGACCCGTCTGCTATTGATTTAAAAATTAATCGCCACGACATACAGACATCTAGAGAGACCAAAGACATCGGATCTCTACAAAAAGGCGCTGATTTCGTAAAAGCATTTGCTTTGGGCTTTGACGTCAACGTGAGATTCTACTAAAAACTTGACTCTGCTTTTTTGATCAGTGAACACCAGGATTCTATTGCGCTCTTACGATTAGACGATCTATACCTGGACTCATTTGAGATAAAGGATGTAAAAACTCTGCATGGTGACCATCTATCTCGTGCAATAGGCCGGATTGCAGGCCAAGACGGGAAGACGAAGTTCACGATTGAAAACACAAGTCGCACACGAATAGTCCTTGCTGATACGTGGGTTTTCGTTGCACCTGTGTTTCGTTGATTCCTGGCTGACCGTCGTTTCAGGAAAATTCATATTCTGGGATCTTTCCAAAACATCAAAATTGCCCGTGATGCAGTTGTTGCTCTGATTCTCGGCTCTCCTCCGGGAAAAGTTTACGCTGGATTGAGGACAGTAAGCGCGAGAATGAAACAGAGGGCATTGTAGTGTCAAGAGCTCATCTTGTTCGACTTTCATCCTTACAATATCTCTCTTTACAAAAGATCTCTGTCATGTGGATCATGGAAAATAGCACTCGAAGATCATACAAAACTAATTAGACCATGTACATATTGTGAAAAACGACCAGGAGAAGATAACTTTCTAAACTTTGGAACAACACTAAGGCGACTTCCTTAGCATGCTACTACAAAGGAATCCTTGAGAAGGTGCATGTATGAAAATGAGAATCACTTACTTCGGATTAGCCCAAGGATTTTCGTCTACTGGTGGCCGTTGTCCATCCCCAACCATAACCTTGGTTCCCTCACTCGGAATACCATCAACAACAATATATAACCAGCCAGGGCCAGGAGGATAGATAGTACCGTTCGGAGGTCCAGTGATGAATAAGGAGCTGCCCTGTCTGGGTAATGTTTCGAGATAAACCATTCTTGAGTTGGCATGATTTGCATGCGTAACATAACCCAAATCCATGAGAACGACTGTATTATGATATCAGATTGAGATGCAATGAGATTTTGACAACGAACTTGCCCTGAATTTCTCGCCAGTTTCTGTCCGGAATCAACACTTGGAGCTGAAAGGTCTTGCGAAATCCTATGCTTCTCGGTGCCTGCAAAATCTCGGGTCGTTGATTTGACATATAGGGAGGGTCGAGCCATTCTACCCTATACTCGGTGCCATATCGAACCTCGCTGCGATCGAGATTTGGGTTGCTGCCTGCTATCATTATGTTTCCCTGAGGCGTCAACGTAGCCACACTATGATACAGCCGAGGAATTGCACTCGTTGGTAAGCCATCCGAAGAAAACCTACTCCCAGCTTGAGCATTCGGGTCGTATAACACAGGAGTAAGAACAGGGTTGCCTGCATTTGAGACGCCAACTTGGTTACGAACGTTTCCGTAACCTGCAATACCTGTACCTCCTCCATTAACAATAAGGACCTGGCCATTCGGAAGGAGGACGGCATCGGGCATGACTCGGGCTTGAGGCATGTGCTCAACCGTCCAGCCAGCCTTGATCCCATCCTCCGTTAAAACAATTCGAGAACATTGGGTGGAAGCTGGATCCTCGGAAGAAATTTCACTGCTTGGCTGTCGGTCGTCCACAGTCGAACCCCCGCAAAGAAGAATTTCTGGAGTATAATTATTCTTCGGGTCCAATGGAAGCAACAAACCAGTTCCCGTCATAGGATAAGTGACTCGTACTCCGTTAGGTATTTGGGGCAAGTACCTCTCGCGGTTTGAAGACCAGTCATAGATTATTGCATGCTGATTAGCAGCCATGAACACTTGACCGTCTGGAAGTACGAAGGCAATCGCGAAGAGGTTGGAGTTCAGAGTTTTCTCCAGAAACGGAAGATGAACCGGCATGCCATCCGAACCTGCCATGGACTTCGGAGGATAGTATTCAATAGTAGGGTTGTTGACAGTTGCATTGTTGATCCATCCACCTTTTTTGGAACCACCGATAATCATAGCACTTCCATCTGGAAGCCGAACGACCGTATTGTACCATCGTGGACTAGCCATCCGAATTTGTGCATGGTTCTCGTACATTTCGCAGTCATTCACGTTGGGTGAATCGCAAGGTTGGAAAAGGCGAATAGCTTGTAGTCCATCAAGATCGCCGAAATCCGCAGCAGAAGTGCGAGACTCAATGACAGGATTACCTCCGACGTTAATAAGAGTCCCATTAGACAAGAATGTCCCACCAGCACAGAAGGAATTAGACCGCATCCTGAGAGGTTTGACCGAATGGTTGTTGAGGTTATAAAGTGCCGCCCAGGCAGGATGATTATCAATTGTGAGAGGATTGTGTTCAACTTTGTCCACTATCAGCGCGTGGGTCTGTGAGATAATAGCCAGTTGCATAGCATGAACGCCAGTAGAACCCCTTTGAGTTAAGGTCCATTGTCCGACATTTCGTGATACCTGTGTCGAGTTCCCTCCACCAACTCCTCTGGTCACCACGAAAGCATCCAGATTCATCGCAGTATTCCTCGTTGACCCGATGGAGCGTGCCCTTTCACCAGTGTTGATCAATTTGATGGTATGCATGCCAGAAGGAAGATCATATTTCCAGTATAGCCTCTGCTGCTTTGAAGGTTTATCGTTCTCGCAGTAGTTATTCACCTCGCCTTGGGGTTTTCCGTCAATCTTCACAATAGCCAGTCCACAGGTTTTACAGATAGACCCGAACCACTCGATGCCAGTACCATTGAAGGTGAAAGAGACTTCGGCCCCAGGCTGTGTTGTTGTCCTAAGAGAATTTCCAACGAACCCGCTTGAATACTGATCTGACCAAATTCCTTTGTACGATATGAGAGGGGATGTCGAATCATAGCTTTTCGCCCCCAACGGAACGTAGTAGGGCGTGAAAGCACTGACTTGAGGATGCGGTGTTGTGAAGCCATTCCAAGCCTGCTCATGGGCACGAATAAACAACCCTGCGTGAATTAACAAAAATAAAGTTAAATGCATCGTTGAAATTCCAAGGCGGGAAAAGTGCACTGAATGGCATAAAGTCAACCAGCGTGAGCAAGCCCTTCCGTTTCTGTCAATGGTATTTGATGGATCACTGACAATACAGAGTGTACTAGAATTTTATATAAGTATGTTGCCTATCTAGCCTAGCTAAGCATACTTTAAATGAATGTAGGTGTAAGGTGATTATAGCAAACGCACCAACGGTACAGCCTTACTGAGGAAGTGTTTCCTGTTTGTCGGAGAAGAAGCAGACAAGAGTACGACTCCGACGGGATTTAGGTTTGGTCGCGTCCTGTTCTGAGTCGACAAGCCCTTGGTTTCGTTTACGTGAAATATCCGGGGCCATTTTATAGACGCCATTCAGTCGTGTTTTTAGCCTGCGTGAAACACCTTTTCTTGGTCCGAGTTTCCCCTGTTGTGGGAGACTTACAAATAGAATTTATAACCCCCATTGCAAGAACTGTTGTCTTTCAAATGTCTGCTAGTAGTAATTCAACACAATAACATCGGTTTGAAAACTTTCGAACTCCAGACCTGCAACACCAGCAGGGACCTACTGCCTATTGAAAGAATTATGAAGACCGACGGTATCGTCTGTCTTGAACATGACTGGGCTTGACGGCGATTGGATTGCATCAGCATCGGTCTTTTTTAAACCATTGCCCTTCTCTTCTTGGGCCCCGACGTCGAGAGACATGGACGTAGCCCGCATATTGTCCGACCGCAGGACCTCCAAGTGTTGCAGATATTCTTCAGTAACCCCTCCAGTAACATAATCGCCAGTGAAAACTGAGCAGTCAAAGTTACTGATAGTGGGATTAAACTGCCTCACTGAGTCCACTAGGTCGGGTAGTGATTGGAAGATGACAAGATCAGCGCCTATGGCACTCGCAATGGCTTTACTATCTCGACCGTAAGCAACAAGTTCTTTTCGAGACGGCATATCAATGCCATAGACATTGGGGTAACTGAGGAGGATGAGCTTTGAGAAAAATGAAGCGATTGTTTGGACTAACCGAATGGGTGGTGCGCAACTGGCAACAATCACTTTTTTGGCTCCCTTGTCTTTAGCGAGTTGAACGATTTCTTTGGATGTAGTACCACGTACAATGGAATCTCATATTTTTGTGGGTCAGAACCAGCACTTCAAAAACACGGATAAACTCACCATCAACGATTAGGACGTTCTTGTCTGCAAATTCTAGGGCCATGGCATTCAGTTTCTTACGGACGTTCTTCCTCCTAGGAAACGAGGGGTTCAGTAGAGAAGTGATCAAAAGTAAGTGGAAATTACCTCGTTTGCTGTCCTGGCATAATGAATGTCCTTCCAACATAGCGGTTTTTAATGAAGCCTTCACGATAAGGGAGGTTGAGTTTTTGAGCCAAATTCAGAGCAGCAACTCGTGATGTATCAGGGACCTGCTTTTGTCTCAACAGAGATACTCTCAAATAAAAATCCAATCCATACTGGGATTACTACATCAACGGTCAGCCCAGACTCCGCCAATACTTTCTTGACTTTGTCTGCCATAGCATCTCCCATTGCCATTCGAGATCGATAAACGCTAATTCGGTCAATGACGGAATCCGGTCGAGCGAAGTAGACAAATTCAAAGATATCGGGCGCAAAAGTAGCTGCTGTGACGATCTGGCGCCTCGAAATGCGATTCCTTGTGATGATAATTGCTTCGCCTGCAATTGAATGAAAATTAATCAGAAAATTTGGAGTGAAAGGGACGGGACAGACCAGGCTTGACATCTTGCCAATCTGTAAACCCACTAGCATCTGCCACCACACTTTCGCTTGCAATTATATGGTCTGTACCTATGCCGGATTTTCTAACCGCCGTCCCAACAGGGCGAATGCCATTAGGATCACGAAAGGCAATTATACCAAAGCCTGCAAGCATGGCAACACAGGCATAAGCGCCTATGACATGGGTCATCATCCCCCGTATGGCGGTGAAGATATCTTCTTCGTTTATGCGGAATTTATCTGTCTGTTGGAGATTGTAGGCAAAGATGTTGAGCAGGAGTTCAGAATCAGAAGCCGTGTTTATGTGTCGGTGGGCTTCATGATCCATAAACCGCATAAGATCTGCGGTGTTGATGAGATTCCCATTCTTCGATGTCCATTAGAGTGAGGACTCATTTTCTGGAACTTGATACTTACATGAGCAAAGCAGATGCCATAGGGAGAGTTCACATAGAACGGCTGTGCCTCTGCATTGTTACAGCTCCCTGCAGTAGGATAACGGACTATAGAGAAGGATTTAGATCCAAAACGATAGATCGAAATTCAAGAGTGTACCATGACCAACACCCATTCCACCAACCAGGCGGGATATTGAATTTGCGTCAAAAATATCGCGTACCATGCCGTTCGCTTTGCACTGATAAAAGCGACCTTTCGGTCCACATGTAATCACTCCAGCAGCGTCTTGGCCACGGTGCTGGAGAAGCGAGAGGCCTTCACATATCTCTGTTGCAGCGTTTTGGATGGCGTCGTGAAGTAGAAGTCCAAGTATTCCGCACACTAAAAGAAGATGTTGTCAGTAGAAGCGCAATCTCTTTAGTTATAGTCTGATCACTCTTGACTTGCAAGTAACTGAATAAGATGTAGGGTAGAGAGATGCGAAAAACTCCAGGCCTATTGACAGACAACGCCGAACATTTTCACTTCGGCTAAAAATGGATCAAAGGAATAAAATTGACCCGAAAATTTTGCAAAATTGATCAGGCTGAGTGATAGTCCAGACAGAATCAAAAGTGCCGGGAACGATCAACAATCCGGCTATCGAAATGCTATCAGATGACAGCATGTTACAGAAATGAAAATGGCGGTTGAACGCATTCAATTCCGATATCTAAGTACACATATTATGCTCTTTTTTTGGGGTTCGAT
>Ga0307507_10005531_pt1 | contig 20659 bp, 5 predicted proteins | sample 7_EM_MG_FD_207223 | JGI IMG/M metagenome (GOLD analysis project Ga0307507, IMG submission 207223) | Populus trichocarpa ectomycorrhiza microbial communities from riparian zone in the Pacific Northwest, United States - 7_EM | ecosystem: Host-associated > Plants > Roots > Unclassified | place...
AAAGCTTCGTGTAGAGCTTCGTGCAGAGCTTTACGCAGAGCTTCGCGCAGAGCTTCGCGCAGAGCTTCCGCAGATGCAGAGCTTCGTGCGGAGCCTCTGTATACAGAGCTTCCATGCGCAAAGCCAGGTGTAGAGCCATATATAGAGCCACCTACTAAAATTTAAGGGAGAAGGATAATATAACTTTATTTACTGGGTTTAAATTAGTTATTTTTATATAATAATAATAAAGAAGGCGACTAAAAAATTATTTGGGGTATTGTGGTTTGCAAAAGTGTTGCGAAAATCAAATTAAGCGAGCCACGCACACACAACATCGACTTTTGGTAAGTTTACCATACAAATCATATACCTGCCACGCCTGCACGTATTAGTTTTACTTCCAAAATAGTAAGGTTTTATATTTATATTATATCATCTATCTAGGTTAATTTTTAAGTGTTATAGGCGCTATAGTAGCCCACAAAAGCCTCCGGAAATAAGCCGCTAGTTAATTTACACAAGGTTCTCAACCAATTAAGCGGAATACTATTACTTAACCTATTTATGTGGGCCTACGTACAGTTCTAGCGCGCTGCCCGCCTCCGCAGCCCGAGGACATTAAGGAAGAAGAAAAGGAGGAGGAGGAGGAGGAGGTAGTAGAGGAAAAGGTAGAGTTAGAGTTATAGGAATTAGATAAGGACTTAGATAAGGAAGACAATAAGAATAAGAATATAGAGCTAGTTAATCCAACTATTAAGCGGGAGCCTTATAAGCCTCTAGAGGAAGAGGAAGGCTTTTAAATAGCTAATAGGCGTATAGTTTGTTTAACTAGAGGAGCTATAAAAGCTCTTATAGCTGCTAGAGTTACCTAATCTACTAAGGCCACTAAAGTCTTTAAGTTAAATCGACGTACTTAGAAGCCTGCTAGGTGTTTAAGCCAGAATAGTTTAAATCTAAAGTTAACATCTAGGAAGAAGCCCAAAGCTATTAAGCCTTTAAGGCCTCTGTATTACGGACGCTTTAAGTACAATGTTATGACTACTTGGAGAAGAGTCGGTGGAAGCTAGTTAGTTAATATAGGCACGGTCCAGGATAGAGCCAGTGGAGCCATATAACAAGAAATGGTAACTAAGGTCACGTAATGTGCTCTATAAGGTCCGTAAAGTCTATGAGGTCTGTTATGTACCTTATATACCCTACGTACCTCACGTACAAGAGAGGATTTCTTAGGAGTACGGTTGTGTATTTAAAGGACCTTAGTCCCTACCGTAGATAGTTCTCTCCTTGTAGTGAATCTTAGAATATAATTAGAGTTAATCTATTAGGCAACCACTCCACTAGTTATTATTACGTTGTTAATTTGTTCTTACCTACATACCCAGCCCAATAATAGGACCTACCGTAGTTCCTACTACAAGGTTCCGTTACACATTTACTACTAAGGTTACAGTATTAAACAAGATCAAACAATATGCCACCCAAAGCACTAGTTATAACGGCGTTAACGGCAGCCACAACCTTAGGGCTAGGTAATACCAGTATAAACAATAGGGATTCTTAAGTAGTTACATAAGGTTAGTTATAGGAAATAGTTAATCACTTATAAGATAATAATAGGATACTTAAAGAATGTATTAATAGAATTAGAGTAGCAAAAATCAAGCTACCTTTAATTAAACGATTCTCAGAAGAGAAGTTGAAGCTTAAGGGATTTCTTACGCAGATGCACTTTAAGGTTGTATAGGAAGAAGCGAAGTTAGCAACATTATTAGATTAAGTAGCCTATACAGAATTATTTCTAACAGGGAGGGCACTTAAGTGGTTTAAACTATATCTTACGGAAATATAGGCTAATAGCATAACAACTACTAACTAGGACGTGCGGTACATATTTACCAGTTAAAATAGGTTTATAAAACAACTAATGTAGATATTTAGAGACCTAGAAGCCACAACTACAGTAAAACAAAAGCTTCAGAACTTAGTACAACGCACTTTAGTAATTGAGTATATAACACAGTTTCAAACACTAGCCATATAGGTTAAGTGGAATAACAGGGCGCTTATAGCACAGTATAAATAGGGACTTAAGGCTAAAGTTTAGGACGCAATCATCCTAATAGAAGATGCGGATACTCTAAGGGAGTTAATAGATCAGTTAATAAAGATTAATAATAGGATCTATTAAAGGGAACAAGCCAAGAGAGGGTAAGATAGAGTTCTATAGTTATATAAGGCGCAGAGTACGCAATAATAGACATAGAGTTAAAAACTATGGAATGGCGCAGAGCTAATGGACCTAAGCGGTACTAAAGAAACCTAAAAATAGGGAAAGAAACCATAGAAACCTAGAGGTTAAGGATTAAGTAATTAAAGGACCTAGGAGCAGAGGCTAAACCAGGGATCTTAGTAGTAGAAGACGTTTAGGCGGACTCTATAGCAAGAAAAGTGGTTTAAAGATAGGGCTTATATAAATTATAGAAAATAAGGTCATTTCACCAGAGACTATAGAGGTGGTTAAAGTAACTATATAGTAAAGGGAACCAGACCAGCAGACGGCATATATATATAAAGGGACGACAGTGCACTATAAGGAATAAAAGAGTGTTTAATTAATAGTTTTATATATTATTACAACAACGTATACCGAATTTATAAGGACGCTAAGTACGGCGCAAGCTATTGGCTATAGGAGCCATTATTATCTAAGTTTAGAGGAACCAACAAACCAGCTTATAGATTAGACATTAAAGACGATAAATTTAACATAGGTAAAGTATTTACCGATAATAAGGCAATAAAGGCAGCTTACTAGAAGCATGCAAACCTCAAAGAAGTCGAAATAGAAGTAGAGACTAAGACCATCACAGAACCAGGTTTAGTAATAGGTATTATAACACCATTAGATACAATTTCCATCGCTTTATAAGATAATAGGAGCAATGTTTAGAAGAAACTAAGTAAGTAGATAACTGCTAGTACTAGCTTATTACTCAATAAAGGTAAAAGGCTATAGGCTTAAGATTCTTAAAAAGAGATAAAAGAAGCTTAAGATTCTTAAAAAGAGATAAAAGAAGCTTAAGATTCTTAAAAAGAGATAAAAGAAGCTTAAGATTCTTAAGACGAGATAAGACACACCTAAGGACCCACAACAGACGACAACTAATGGGAAAGAGTAGCGACTTAGTTTAGTAATAAACGAATAAGTATAGGACGCAAGTTCAAGAACTATAAGTTTGGGGAATGAATAAGAATGTTAGCAATCCTAGGTAAACACAATATTCAGCCTAAAGATTAAACAGTTAATATTAGGATTAAAAAGTAAAATAACTATAAAGATCCAGCTGCAAGACACAGAAAACAAGAAACTATAGATAAGTTTAAAACAAGAATTATTACATAGCAAGAGTAAAAGCTAGATAAGAGGTTAGCTATGCTAGGTCATATAAGGGACAAAGCACCCGTATAAAGAGTTACTAATAGGCTAAGTGCAGGGACACCTAGGGCAAAATAGTTGGACAAACTAGAACAAGAAGAGGATCTAGATATTCTAACTAGGTTTAAAGAAAGATATACCAAAGGATATTACAATATAGTAATAACAAGGTACTTTCTAATAGATAAACCATATACACTAAACCAGTTGTACGGAAAGTAGTATAGGTAACGACACAGTAACAAATAGGAAGACTTTTATATATAGCTAGACAAAAAAGTTGTCTAAGACCAACCTATTATAAAGAAACGCATAAGTTATATTAAAGGAGCATTAATTATAATGTTAAGGAACCTAGAAGAAGGATCTAGGGACTAGAGAAGTAAGCAATAAATCTTAGTACCTATAGCAGAGATACCAGTGGTTAGGTTAACTAGGTATAGATTTAAACTTAAGGACAAAGATAAACTAAGAGTTAACCCAAAATATATAGCGTATTATACACTATTATAGATAGCTTGTGTAGATAACACGTATAACATATATAGAGCACCTAAAGACAAGAACCGGAAGTACCTAGTAAGGATATATTAGGCACCAAAAGAAAAGCGGTTTAGGAATACTAAGTATATACATAGATGGCACCTAGTAGAAGTACAAGGTTAAGGGGACTTAATATTTTAACTAGAAAGATTCCTTACGGAAGAATGCCTAGATGGATAATAGTAGTGGAAGTGCCTAGAGAATATTTGTCTATAGTATATAGAGGAAAAGAAATAAACTAAGTATTAGCTAAGGTTAGACTAAGTATAAATAGGATCTAGCAGCTAATAGTTAGGAAAAGGGGAGGCGTATAGAACTAGAGGGAACTAGTATTAAAGCCTTAGACCCTTAAAGGAATTTAAGGATAACACCTAAATTTATAAGTTAAATAGCAAGATTAGCAGTTTAAAGCATTAATAGATAGTAGAGCAACTAGGAACCACATATCACCAAAAGTAGTAGAAAGGATAGGGTTACTATATAGACAAAAAGAACACCTGTATCCACTTATAACGATTTCAGGAGATTAGATAGCCTATAAAGGAGGCATTATTAATCTTAAAACAGGACCTATACAGTTAACTATTAAAGGAAGACCAGTTAGAATGTCTTTTAATATTTTACCGTTAAAATAGGATAAGGCGATACTAGGAATGCCTTAGTTATAGAAGTACAATTTAAAGATTAATTGGGTTATAGGTTAGGTTAATATTAAGGATACTTAATAGCGCAAAGTGCGACAGTAAATTAAGTTGGTATAGTACCAAGTTAAAGCAATATATAAAGAGACTAAGCGAAGCTTAAGTTATATACCAAAGAGATACCACAAGTATGGTAAAAAGTTATGGTCACTAGAAAGTGAAAAGCTATTAAAGCATATAGCATAGGACTATGAGATAGAATTAGAAGAGGGAATAAGTCTAAAGTTCTTTCTAATCTACAAGCTTATTAAAACGGAGTTAGTAGCGTTTAAGGAGTTTATCTAGGAGAACTTATGTAAGGGATATATTAGACCATTATAGTCATTAGTAGGATATCCAGTACTATTTATCCCAAAGAAAAACAGAAAACTTAGGATGTGTATAGACTATAGACAGTTAAATAGCATTACTAGGAAGAATAGGTATCCTTTACCCTTAATTAGCGAAATCCAAGACAGAATAGGTAATGTAAAGATCTTTATAAAGATAGATCTGAGGTGGGCATACCATTAGATTAGGATTAAAGAAGGTAACAAATAGAAGGCAGCCTTTAGGTCAAAGAAAGAACTATATAAGCTATTAGTTATACAATTCGGACTTATAAACGCACTAGCAACATTCTAGAAGTAAATTAATAGTGTATTAGGAGAATACCTAGATAAATTTGTTATAGTATACCTTAACAACATTATTATCTACTTAGAGAGTGAGGAAGAACATAAAGAACACGTTAAATAGGTCTTAAAGAGACTACAAGAAGAATAGATACTAGTAGTAATTAAGAAATACAAGTTCTTTACCAGGAAGACCGATTTTATTAGATTTATTATTAAACTAGGCCAACTTAGTATAGATCCAAAAAAGATTAAGGCTATAGTAAATTGGCAGAAACCAGAGAACGTTATATAGTTAAAATCGTTCCTAGGGTTTTGCAATTATTATAGAAGGTTTATAGCGTAATGGTTAAAGGATATTAAGCCACTTATGTAGTTAATAAAGAAAAAAGAACCATGGGCATAGGGAAAAGAGCAATAAGAACTATTTAAGAAGGTTAAAAAGTTGTTTACCTAGGAGCCAGTTCTTAAGATCTATTAACCAGGTCTAGAGACGGTTATAAAAATAGATGTATTAGACTTTATACTAGGGGCATACTTTATATAGAAATATTAAGACGGATGGCACCTAGTAGCATACTACAGTTAAAAGATAACACCACTAGAGTTAAACTACGATATCTATAACAAGAAGTTATTAGGTATAGTTGCAGCACTTAAAAAATAGAGAGCATTTTTATAAGGCATAGAGAAACCATTTATGGTTAAAATGGACTATAAGAACCTTACAGGATTCCTAATAATAAAGGAACTTAACTAAAGATAGGTTAGATGGGCGGAAATGCTTATAGAATACCATTTTGAAATTTAGTATACTAAGGGTATAGATAATGCACGAGCAGACGCTCTAAGTAGAAGGGCTAAACTATAAAGTAATAAAAAGCTATTAGGAGCTTTATTGTGAAAGAATTAAGACGGATTAATTAGGTATAATTATCCAAAGATTATAGTAACTAAGGAAAGTCAGATCTATAAGTTACTAGAGAGTAATTAGACACAGAAGATCTAAAAAGCATAGGTAGAGGATCTAGACTTAAAGCAATATAAAAATAGAGAAGTAATATATGTGCCTAAGTCTATTACAGAAGAATTTATAAAGGAATTCTATAAGGAAATGACATAAGGACATAATAGAGCTATAGGCTTAGTGTTAAGACTTTAAGAAGAATACATTATTTAAGAAATCTGGGGACTAGCAAAATAAGTTATAAAAAAATATCCAGATTGCCAGAGAAACAAACCGATAAGGTATAAGCTGTATGGAGGGCTACAACCTATTAAGGTACCAGGAAGACCATAGAAAGTTATATTATAGAACTTTATTATTAAGTTACTAAAGTTAAGAGATCCTATTATAGGATAAGATTATAATGTGATCTTAGTAATAGTAGATAAGCTAATAAAGTAGGGATACTTTATAGCATACACTAAAGAGATATTAGTAGAAGATATCACTAGAATCTATATAAAAGAAATATTTATAAGACACGGAGCACTAGACAAGATTATATTAGATAGAGATCTAAGATTTATAGCAGTATTTTAGGAAGTATTTCTGGTAGAATAGGGAGTTCACATAGCAATATCTACAGCGTATTATCCGCAGACGGATAGATAAACGGAAAGACTAAACTAGACACTAGAACAGTATCTAAGGCATTATATTAATCACACATAGAATAATTGGGTATCGTTATTACTAGTTATATAGTTTGTATACAATACAATACCATAAGAAGGAATGAGGACATTACTATTTAAGGCGAATTACGGGTATAAACTAAGAACGTTGTTATTGCTACATTAAGCAAAGAAAACGAGTAGCACAGCTAAATAAAGAATAGAGACGTTAATAAATCTTTATAAAAACCTTATAGAAATAGCTAAACTAGTACAAGAACAAATAAAAAGGTACTATAATGCTAAGAGATCTAAGGGACCAGATCTTAAGGAAGGGGATAAAGTGTGGCTACTATATAAAAATTTTAAGAGTCAACAACTAAGTAAGAAGTTAGACTATATTAGACTAGGACCTTTTAAAATTAAGCAAAGGATTTTATTAGTTATGTATAAGTTGAACCTACTAGCTAAAATAAAAATCTACCCTATATAATATATCGCAATATTAGAGCCAGTACACGGGAACATTAAGCCACCAGTTTATAAGGCAGATATATATAGAGGATAAGAGGAAGATAAATAGCAAGTTTTAAAGATTATTAGTTACAAGGATGTAGATAACAAAATATAGTATAAAGTAAAGTAGATAGGCTATAGTGAGACTACCTAGGAACCACTAAGCAACCTAGAGAACGCTATAGGAAAGGTAAAGAAGTATTAAAAGAAAGTAGGTTAAGTAATATTAATAAAGAAGGATTGCTAAAGAACGAGTTACCTAAGGGGGACCTAAGAGGAGCAATTGCCGAGCTACTTGGAGTTGTTTCCCTTATAGGAGGAGAGCTAGTCCTTTTATTACCTAGCTTGTTAAGACCCTACTAAACTAGTTTCTACTCCTTAGAACGAACCTTCTCACACACTTTCTTAAGATGAAGAAAACGGGCAGAGGCTAATAGACGGGCTTTAAGGGCACGCTGTTAAGTAACTATAGCCTCCTACTCTGCTTTCTGTGAATAACAAAGTTTATCTAAGGCGCTTAAGAGCTCACCATTAAGTTTTATAGTAGTAGATTAAACACGAGACCCTATAATAAGTTACTTAGGGAACTCGAAGACTATTAAGAGTTATGGGACGCGTATATTTAGCGTTAGAAACTAAACAAACGTCGCATAGCGATTAAACGTTTAACTTAGTACACTCCAAGCAGAAAGAGGGTTGTTGGGATAAAGGACTTGCTAGTATAACGCATACTAACCCCTCTTTCGCACAATAAGAACATGGAGACGGCATAACTTCACTAAGCGATAGTATGGCAGCTATAGTATAGGCACGTCATTAGAACGAAGAAGAAGAAGATGCTTTAGGCATAATAAGTAAGAATGTCAACCAGATTAATTAGATAGACATTATACCTCTAGTAGACGACTTGGAGATGTTAGGAATCTTTAAGAACGAAGATAAAGAGGAGGGAGATAGTGTTATAGACGCTTTAAGTATAATGTTACAACTACTTGGAGAAGAGTTGGCGGAAGCTAGTTGGTTAATATAGGCACGGTCTAGGATAGAGCTAGTGGAGCTATATAACGAGGAATGGTAACCGAGGTCACGTAATGTGCTCTATAAGGTCTGTAAGGTCTATGAGGTCTGTTATATACCTTATATACCTTACGTACCTCACATACAAGAGAGGATTTCTTAGGAGTATGGTTATGTATTTAAAGGACCTCAGTCCCTACCGTAGATAGTTCTCTCCTTGTAGTAAATCTTAGAATATAATTAGAGTTAATCTGTTGGGCAACTACTCCACCAGTTATTATTATATTGTTGATTTATTCTTACCTATATACCCAGCCCAATAATAGGACCCACCGTAGTTCCTGCTACAAGGTTCCGTTACACTCCGCTAAGACGTAAAAATACACCTAATTAAGTTATTAGTGTAGATTTAAGCTCGCCAACTCCCTTAGAGCCTAATATAGTATGGATATACTATATGGCAATTTAGAAAGCTTATGTAGTAGAGGTAGATCTTGCTTTAACTTCCACGCAGCGTATTGTAGGTGGAGAGCTTCTTACTAAAATTAACTGCTAGGTTAATAAAGTTAAAGCTAATTATCTAAGCAGATCCTTTAAGGATAAGTACTCTATTAGGGCGGCTACTTCCTATAATTATATAATGGCTCGCGATATTGTCCCATAAGATATCTATACTAAAGTATACGTCTATGAGCTTGATGATATTATAAGGACCTAGTATACAAATAAGAAGAAAGGACTATGTATAGAAGTAGTAGTTATATTAACTAAGATGCCTCCACCTGCTCTAGAATATACCTCTCCTTATACTTCTAGTATTACCTTACCGGCTAGTACGCAGATGAGCGCGTATTTGTTAAATATTCTTAACCTAGGTGCATCTAATACACCTAAGAAGAAGAAGGGTAATATAAGTGCAACTGTTGCCTAATATCTTGCCTTACCTAAAAGTATCTTAGCAGAGGTCCTTTTAGGTAATCTAGCTCCTTTAGTAGCCTTTTAGTGGCCTTATACCATAAAAATATGCACTAATAGTAGGGGGACCTGCTAGGTAAATAGGAACCTAGAGCTTTCTTATTTTTACTACCTAGTTAATTACCTTGTGATAAGGGCGTGGGGCAATTAAATTAAGGATAGTAAAGCTACTAAGGAAGAACCTTCTGCTGCTATTACCATCTGTCTTTTAGTTAAGAATGGAGCTGTGGGGGGGTAGGGAGAGGGGGGAGGGTGGCGGGCGTATGGCCTAGGAGGATATTTTTAATTAGGAGTTAATTATGGCTATTATCCTACTTAAGGCCAATATGACCCCCCCCCTATAGGACCCCCCCTTAACTACTATACTAATACTGGAGGATAATAGAACTTATTTTAAACATCTTAGTAACTACCTTAACCACCTCTAGTAGCTTTGGCTTTAGTAGGTACCCTACTACTACTAGCGCCGTTAACTAGTCCTATTACTAGTGACTCCAATTCTAAGGAAAGGCTTCGCGAAATCTTTAACTAGGTAAGAAAACGGCCTAGCTAAATAACACTAAAGCTTTAAACTGAACTAGAATCTATTCTTGATATACTTATTAAGAACTTCTATAACTTAGAGGCCTTGCGTATAGGGATAAGCGAGTAGGTATAGAAGGAGAAGTTGGGCCTTATAGTAGGTCTCCTACTGCAACTAAGGCGTGAACTTAAGACATTTTGAGTAATATAAAAGGGATAGTAAGTTATTAATTTCTATATATCTAGCACCAAATTATAAAAGATTGCGTCCCTAACTAGTTCTCTACTAGGTAGCTAGCCAGCTAAAAGTGTTCTTCTGCTGAGTAATATAACCCTATACACTGTACACCAAACTGTAGGAATGTACTAAAGCTTTAATAGTCCTTAATTATATTAGAGTTTAATTAAATCTACGCCTTTAGATTATAAAAAGAAAGCTTAATTGGGTTAAACTCTAGGCAATAGGGAGGAAGATATTTGATATAGATTTGGGCAGCCGTATAGAGGTTTATAAATTCCTATATCTACTAGTTAGAATATATAGCTCTACTATATACGCGATTATTTCCTTACCTGGCTTTTATGTATTAAAGCGTTATCTAATACTAAGATTGTATAGCCAGGAATATAATGTGGTAGAACTGTAGATTTAATCTAGGCGTTAAATATTTTAGCAGTTATTAAGCCCTGCTAGATAAGAGTCCTAGGGAGGTAGCCGTTAACTATATAGGCAGGAAGAATACTCCAACGTTCTAACCGCTTAATTGATGTAGTATTAATTGTAGGAACGTTTATGGGGCTCTAGCTGAACTTCCTATATTTAGTCCTCTTATTGGCGCCTGATTTGTTAATAAATATAAGGCGATTAACGTCCTATATATATTGGCGTCCTTTCTATGCAGCACGTAGGTCCTTAGAGCGCTTCTACGCTCTCCTTTATACTACCTTTCTACTCCACCTATTACGTTAGAGAGTTCGCTAAATTGATGAGAAGGATGCTATAATATTATAATCGTCCCATAGAAACCAGGCCATTTTATTAAGGAAGGCAGTTGGGCGGTCCTCTAGATAAGCAATAAGGGCCTATATAAAATATTAGCACACTTAACACTATGATATTATATATTACAAACTTTCTTATATGCCTTATATATAGCTCTCAGCCGCCCAATCTTAAGATTAGGGGGGGGGTATGCCTCCCCATAGAGGTTAAGATTAAGCTGGATTCGGTATATAGTTGAAAGGTGTAACTTTGTAGCTGCTGTAATACACTTAATAGACTAATTAAATAGAAAAGCTACTAGAATTTAATGAAGCTGCTATTAAGGGATTTGTTTCGGCATAAAAGGTAAGTATAAGTGTATTAGGCGTGGCAGGCATACGATTTGTATGGTAAACTCACTAAAAGTTGATGTTGTATGTGCGTGGCTCGCTTAATTTGATTTTCGCAACACTTTTGCAAACCATAATATGCCAAGACTTATCGCGATAAGGTTTATCCAAAACCACCCTGACACTTAATAGAAAGGCAGAGTTGCAAAACAACGAAAAGCTATTAGGGGCTATGTTGTGCAAGGACGAAGACGGATTAATTAGGTATAATTATCCCAAGATAGCAGTAATAAGAGAAGAAAGTTAGACCTACAAGACACTAGAGAGTGTATAGGCATAAAGGATTTAAGAAGTATAGGTAGAGGATTTAGAAACAGAGCAGTATAAGAACCGAGAAGCTATATACATACTAAAAAAGATTGCAAAAGAGTTTATAGAAGAATTTTATAAAGAAATGATATAAGGACACAATAGAGCTATAGGCTTAGTGTTAAGACTTTAAGAGGAGTATATTATTTAAGGAATCTAAGGATTAGCAAGATAAGTTACTAAGGAATATCTAGATTGTTAAAGAAATAAACCAATAAGGCATAAGCTATATAGAGAACTACAACCAGTTAAGATACCAGAGAAACCATAGGAGGTCATATTATAGGACTTTATTATTAAGTTACTAAAGTTAAAAGATCCTATTACTAGACAAGATTATAACATAATCTTAGTAATAGTAGACAAGTTAACTAAGTAGGGCTATTTTATAGCATATATAGAAGAAATATTAGCGGAAGATATAGCTAGAATCTATATTAAAGAAGTGTTTGTAAGATATAGAGCACTAATAAAGATTATATTAAATAGAGATCCAAGATTTATAGTAGCATTTTAGGAGGTATTCTTAGCAGAACAAGGGGTTTAAGCAGCGACGTTAACTGCATATTACCTATAGATAGATAGTTAAACAGAAAGGTTAAACTAGACACTAGAACAGTATCTAAGGCATTATATTAATTATATATAAAACAATTGGGTATTATTATTACCAGTTACGCAGTTTATATATAATATAACACCATAAAAAGGGATAGGTATATTACCCTTTAAGGCGAATTATGGATATAAGCTAAGAACATTGTTATTACTACGTTAAGTAAAGAAAACAAGTAGCACAGCTAAAGAAAGAATGGAGACGTTAATAAATCTCTATAATTACCCTAAAAGTATAGCTAAACTAGTATAAGAAAGAATAAAAAGGTACTACAACGCTAGGAGATCTAAGGGACCAGATCTTAAGGAAGGGGATAAAGTGTAGCTACTATATAAAAATTTTAAAAGTTAATAACTAAGTAAGAAGTTAGACCATATTAGACTAGAACTATTTATAGTTAAAGCAAAGATCTTAGAAGTTATATATAGACTTAACTTACTAAAGAAAATAAAGATCTACCCTATATAGTATATCGCAATACTAGAACTAGCATATAGGAATATTAAGCTATTAGTTTATAAGGCAGACATATATAGTGGACAAGAAGAGGGTAAATAGGAAGCTTTAAAGATTATTAGTTATAAGGATATTAATAATAAAATATAGTATAAGGTTAAGTAGATAGGCTATAATAAAACTACCTAGAAGCTACTAGATAACCTAAAGAACGCTATAAGAAAGGTATAGAAGTATTAAAAGAGAAAGGGTTAGGCAGCATTAATAAAGAAAGATTACTAAAAAACGAGTTACCTAAGGGGGACCCAAGAGGAACACCTGCCAATATATTTAGAGTTATTTCCTTCTCTATTAGAAGAGAATCCGTTCTTTTATTACCAAGTTCCTAAAGGCCTTATTCCACAAGTTTCTACTCCTTAGAATAAACCTTCTTACGCACCTTCTTAAGACGGATTAACTAAGCAAATGCAGCTAAATGAGAGTTAAGAGCCCATTATTAAGCAGCGGCAGCCTCTTGCTTAGCGTTATAAGAACAACAAAGTTTAGCTAGTGCTACTAAGAGTTTATTATTAAGCTTTATAGCGGCAGATTAAACCTAGGACCCTAGCAGCAATTAACAAAGGTACTTAAAGACTATTAAGAGTAATAGGACGCGCATATTTAGCGTTAGAGACTAAGTAAATATCGCAAGATAATTAAATATTTACTTTAGTGCACTCTAAACATAAAGAGGGTTGCCAAGACAAGGGACTTACTAACATAATACAGACTAACCCCTCTTTCGCATAATAAGAATACGGAGACAGTATTATCTCACTAAGAGATAGTATTATAGCAACAGTACAAGACTGGCGAACAGTAGAGGAAGAAGAAGGAGCTTTAGGTATAATAAGTAAGGATATTAACTAAATTAATTAGACGGACATTACACCTCTAGTAGATAACTTAGAGATGTTAGGAATCTTTAAGGACAAAGATAAAGAGGAGGGAGATAGTGTTACGGACGCTTTAAGTATAATGTTACAACTACTTAGAGAGGAGTTAGAGGAAGCTAGTTAGTTAATAAAGGCACGGTCCAGAGTGGATCTAATAGAACTATGTGACGAGGAATGGTAACTAAGGTTATATAGTATAATCTATATAATCTATATAATCTGTAAGATCTGTAACAGAGCGAGTAGAGTAGACAGAGCGGACAGAGCAAGGACTTTCTTAGGCGTATAGTTGTGTATTTAAGGACCCATAGTCCCTACCTAGATAGTTCCTTTCTTTATAGTAAATCTCAGAATACAATTGGAGTTAATCTATTAGGCAACCACTCTACCAGTTATTATTTGTTACTGTTACGTTATTGACTTTATTTAAATATTTACACACCTAACCCATTAACGAGTCCACCGTAGTTCCTACTACAAGGCTCCGTTACATAAATAGGTTAAATTAGATATAGAATAGACAAGCTCTAGAAACTAAAAGGATTAACTAGGGCTATAGCCTAAGGCAGGACAGGTCCTTAGCCTTTTTATACATATAGTATAGAATTAATAGGGTATTTTGCTAGAAGTGCATTCTTATTTATTAGTCTATATTAGGAATAGTGTTTCTATACCTTCTTAAATACCTTATAAGGCCTTCCCAATTGCCACTATATATAAGAATTAATCCTAAATACCTAAATTAAAAGCCATTATACCTTATCCCTAGGTGTAGGATTAGTATCTATTAGCCTACTAAGTAATAGCTAATAGGAATAAGATTTAGATCTAGATCCCTTAGTAGGAGTATAGGTAGGTATAAAAATAGGGGTAAGCCAATAAGGTGTAGATAGAGCAGAGATTCTTAAACACTTAACACTAATATTAGGCCCAAACTAGTACTAATAAAGTTCTTAAGGCGTAAGCTTATAGTTAATAAAGATATACTTAAGCCTAGAATAAATAAAGACGTTAGCTAGCTAGTAAAGACCAGAACCACTAAGACCTTACTATAGCAATTATTAGTTACCTATCTGCTAGGTACCCAAAGGGTAACCTACCTAATACTACATTATATTATGCTCTTTTAAAACTTAATACACATACACAAACTCCTTCTTATAGTAGACAACAACCTTTTTCTTATTACCCCCATCCTTTACCCTATCCTTAGTATACCAATCTTGCTCCCTTATTAGGCGTTACTAGCTAGCTTACTAGGAATTATAGGCGGTGTAGATAGCTATAGTATAGTCTTAAATTTAACCTAGCTGTTTAACATTAGTGCTAGAATAAGAGAAAGCCTAGGTAATATAGTAGTTAAGGACATTAAAGGACTGTCGCCACTTAGGCCTAGGCTATATTAAAGCCTAAAGTTAGTAATGAAAACCTATTAAGGATAGGAAAGCTTACCTTAACGCAACTACCACTCTTAGTACGCATGTATTAATTATAAAAACTAAAGGTGTTAGACCTTATATAGTAGGTCTTATTATAAGTATCCAGAATCTTCTTATTAGATTTCTAGTCTTTTAAGGATATATATGTAAAGTTATTTAGGCAGGACTAGCACTAGTTGTGGGTTAGCGTAGGTTGGGGTTCTATATACAGCGGCAGGGCTAAAATATGCTGTAAAATTAGCTTAGAAAAGCAGCTAGTAGAAGAACAAAGAGGTATATTAAATTAATAATAGAAAAGAAGAAAATCTTAATAATATATTAAAGATACGTCTAAAATTAGACAAAGGTTAACAATGAGAAGTAAGGTATTAAGGAAAAAGACTAAGCTTAATAAGCAAAGTATCTCTATACTTTACCTTCTAATACCCTTCTAGTATATAGCCGCAACCTTACTAATATAACTCTGTTATAATAGCGCAATTCAGAAGGAAGGAAATACGCGTATATACTATTTAGCCATTACTTCTTTATAAGAAAAACCAATTATATAGCCAGGGAAGGCAATTAAGACGTTAATTAAAGACATATATAGGTCAAATTATACCTAAATAATACTATAGTATTAAAAGAACAACGTTATAAACGTTTTTAACAATCGTATAATAGTTAGAGGCGCTATTGTAAAGTATCTCTCCTATTTACTAGGCAGTAGAGCTACGCCAAAATATAGTATAGGACTATAAGAATGAGAAAGGATTATAGATTAATATCTTAATAGTTAGACAACGGCAAGCTAAGGCTCTATATGTCAAACCCTATACTAAAAGGTTCTATGGAACCATACTAAAACACTAAATTACTTATAATATTTATAATTAATTATAAACCGGTATAAAGGCTTAGAAATAGAGTTGTATAAAAATCTTTATGTTAGCCTAGGTAGTCACTAGTATACTTCTAGTAGGCCTCTAATAGGTCTCCTAGTAATCCTTACAACTTTTCTCCAGTTATATTTTTTCCTTATTAAGGTTTTTTAGGAGTTTAAAATAGAGGTTAGATAAATAAATAATATATAGCGGTATACTAATATCTCCCTAATATATCTCTAAACCCCTTCTAGAACAAGCCCTTATAATCTCCCTACTATAAGGTAATAGTAATTAGGGGCTAACTATAAAAAGGGGGGGGGGCAATATAAGGGACATTATTGCAGTCACATTGGGTTGCCCTTAGGACAACCTCTAGACGCCCTTTAGATAGTCACTAGTTATATACTAGAGGTATATGTCTGTAGTATATAGTCTCCACAATCCTAGAGGCCTTACCTCCTTAAGGATTTGTCTCCCTTACTAATCTATTCTATTCCATAATCGTGTCCTTATAGCCCCCTATTTATAGAGTCCCCTTATAATTCCTATTTAGGTTATTATAAGATTTTAAGGGAGGATAGTGGATATAAATAAAAGATATAAATAAATAATCTAGTCCTTAAAGCCAGCTACCCTTTTAAATAGAGTAGGAAGGATTTAAATATAAGGGGACTTTATAGACAGAGGGCTATAAGGCACGATTATAGAATAGGATAAATTAGTAAGAGAGACAAATCCTTAAGAAGGTAAGGCCTTTAGGATTGTAGAGATTATATACTATAGGTATATATCTCTAGTATCCCTTAGGCTAGTAGCGTCCTACGATAATTGGACCATGCGTAGAACACCAAAGTACTAGTCAGACCTGTGGAGGATAAATTATCCTATCCGGCCGGGCGGATAATAATCCTATCTAAGGATAGCCTGGATATCGGATAATATCCGGATAGTATCTGGATATCCGTAAAATTTTAACTACGAACTACACCTTTACCCCCTATTATACGACGCTATAAATATGGCTAGTGCTAGTGAAATTCATCCTAAAAACTTCGACGATAATAATTCCTTTAAAGTTAATATACTTTCTGCCCTTTTAAGCGGCGTTAAGACTAAAGCTGATACTGGTTTAATCCCAACTACTTATATAACACAGATCTCAAGACAAGTCTCCTTAATTTATAAATATACTCGTACGGTAATAAAGGAAAAAAAGGCTTATATAAAGAAACGCTACTTTTGTAAATACTGTCCTCCTTAAGACCCAAAAGGACACCATTCCTTAACCGTTGGATTATAAGGCCATCTTAAAAGATATAATATTAAATAGAATTTAGTAGAGAATTAGGAGCGTACGATAGTAAAAGATTAGGGGGAGAGATCTCTTTTAGAACTATATTAAAAGCTTTTAGCAAGAGGAGAAGTTTAAGGTCTTGAGGGTAAGGTTCTAAAGCGTATGGTATATTAAAATACTATAAAGCAAGCACTTCTAGATCTAATTATTGTACAACAGCTTCCCTTCTTATGTGTGAAATGGCCAGAGTTTTATACTTTGTAAAAGCATTAAATTAAGAAGCACCTTTAATTATCCCTATATACCACTTAATAATTATAGCCTGGATTCTTAAACACTTTACTAAGAGTTAAGATATTGTATAAAAAGTACTTTAATCTGCAAAAACAAATATTTACCTTGCCGTGGATATCTGGACCTCTCTAAGTCGTTCCCTTTTTCTTAGAATCTGTACTAGCTTTGTTAATATCCAGGATAAATATCGGAACCCCTTAATTGCCCTTTGTATAGTATCTAGTTAGAGTGATATAGATTAATGGGAGGCGCTTCGTCTGGTTCTTATTGAGTATGGCATTAAAACAAAGATTAGAGCTCTTATTGGCGATAATGCCGGATTAAACAATGTTCTCTATTGTATGATTGGCCAATGGCTTAGCCTTAAGTATAAAATTAACTGGATTACAACGCATTAAAGAATTCGCTGTCAGGGGTATATTATTAATCTTATCGTTTAAGCCTTTCTATTCAGTTTAAAAAAGGATAAGAAGCTTATAGACTTGTATAATAAAGAGGATGAGGAATAGGACGAAGAAGAAGAGAAAGAAGAAGAAGAAGTTGTATAATAAGTACCACCGCTAGTTAAAAGAAAGAAGAAGAAGGATAAAGAATTAGAGCTAGCATTAGACGAAAAGCGTAAAAGGGATTAAAATATTTAAAATATTATAGGGCCAATGGGAAAGCTTTATAACTATATTGTTTATATCCGCAGCTTAGCTAACTATATAATATAGTTTATTAACCGTGTTAGTAAAATAGTTCCTCTTAATAATTATATGAGATGGAATAGCTAGTTTCTTATACTATGTATGGCTCTAGAGGATAAGGTAAAGGCTAGGCTTTAACTCTATATAGAGCACTATAAGGATAACTTAAAAGATGATATCCTCTTAACAAGCAAATAGAATTTTTTTAATCCATTGTATTATACTACGTACAATACTACGCATGCAGCCTCTAGGCTATAGCGCTATAGTCCTATATACATAAATCCTTTTTAGGCAGCTTAATATATACTAGTAACTATGTCCTAATAGTTTATAAGCCTCTACGCTAGAGGTTTACCGCTCCCTAGTAAGATACTAGGTTACTATCAACTATTAGTAGTAGTAGTAACTCTTTAATTAACGTCTGATACGGATCCTACTGGCCCACGCAGACTACTCCGTTATAGGGGGAAAACTTATATATTTACAGGAAGAAAACCCCTGCAGTTGGGTTAGGGGAGGAAAAACCCTATAAGCCACCTCAGTCGGATAAAAAACCCTAAATTGCCATATTTGCACGTAGCAGCGGCCCTACAGGCCTACAGCACGTCCTCCTCCTTAGATGTTTTAAACTCCTTAGGAACCACTACTTCCTTCTCCAGCTTATCCAAAGCTAGGGTTTACTACGTCCTAGCTAGGCCTTGCCAATTAATCGCCGTGTACTTGTTATTGTCATTTTCTCCCATATCTTAACCGTCCCCTATGTGCTATCTCTTATTAACCATTGCCGTATACGCCTTACCTCCTCCCCCCTAGAGCCATTAAAGGCGTAAGGGGGATTTATCCGTTCTAATTACCGTAATACCGACAGCGGGATATATTATATTGGGTATCTTTTGTGCCTAGGCCCCAGCTAGGCCCTTTCTAAGGGTCACCACTCCGTCAAAAGGAGACAAGGAAAACCGTGGGTCGCAATCCAGGCTACTAGGTATTTGGTATTTACTAACGGCGAGTAACCGCATGCTCCGCGGGCGACCGCCCTAGGGTTAGGAGGGGCCGTATACTTGCTTGTTCGTTTATTCGTTTGCATTCGTTCGTTCGTCAATATAAGGTCGTCGATGCTTTCAATTAGGGGTCAGGGGACGTTGGATTCCATCTCGTATCCGTGAGGATTACACAGGGTTGGATAGAAGTGTAGCAGTTGTCTACTATAAAGGGGGTACCGTCAGTAGTGGTTTTCAAGATCTCACCATCCCATGTGAAAACTTTTCACTACCCCCTATAACATTTCGACCACCACCACGACCTCCTACCCGCAGCTGTGCGACGTCTCTGCGTTGGCTCTGCTGAGTCCAAAGACCAGCAGCTTCGTAGGCCTCACCACGTACAGGTGCAGAGTCCGATTTCAAGGACCTACTATCAACTATTAGGTAGTATAAAAACAGTAGAAAATCAGTAAAAATAAGAAATCCTAACGCCTGTCCCTGTCCTTTTTTTGTATTTTATTTCTGTCCTTTTACTTACTATTATCTGTTTGCTAGGATTCTAGTAGGAGTTACCTTCTTCTAAAGATCCTACTGCTTTTAGCCACTTTCCAGTAGCTATCCTTGTCTTATTTAGAAATAGAAAAAGTACCTCTTTTCCTTTCTTTGTGCAAAAAAGCTTCTCTAAAGATAGAGAAGAACGTAGCTGTCTTTGCATTTCTTTTCTCTCTTCCCAATATAGCCTACATTCTAGTATTAGATGCTTAGGAGTTTGTACTACAGTACAGTCTCTAAAGCACCTGCCTTCTTTATCCTTCCCTATTGTTTTAGAGAAAGACTTAAAGAAGCCTTTTCCTAGTTTTAGTTGATAGAACGCTGATTGTAGCCTTTTAGGATATTTATCCTTAGGGGCCTTAAGAGAAAAGGAGTAGTTTCTTTTGCAGATCCTAGTGTAGTGTTTTCCTTTGCTTTTATTCTATTGCCAGTTATTTTTCCACTGTTCTAGTATCTTTTCTCTTGTTAGTCTCCCTATATAGGCTAGAGAGGTATAAGAAGATTGTATTTTCCTTCTTAAAACGCCCTTCTTTGCTAGTTTATCTGCTATTTCATTTCCATAGATTCCTAGGTGGCTAGGAACCCAATACTTCGCCTTCTATAGAAGGTAGAGTAGCACACCGTTCCTACTATTATTAGTATTATACTATATAATTATAAGCGGTTTCTGGTGTCCTAGTATAAGAGGTCTATATTAGCCTCTAAGTTAGCTAAATTAGTATTCTCTAGTGTCTGCTTACTCCCTTATAATGCAGTTTTAGTACCTATAAACGCCGTTTTTTATTATTAAATCTAGGCTTCTACTTCTATCTCTATATTAAGCTCTATACTTAGTAGGGGCTCCTAGGTTACTAGTGCTTAAATTAGGGCATATATACTACTATTAAGCGCTATTAGGGGTA
>Ga0307507_10005532_pt1 | contig 20659 bp, 23 predicted proteins | sample 7_EM_MG_FD_207223 | JGI IMG/M metagenome (GOLD analysis project Ga0307507, IMG submission 207223) | Populus trichocarpa ectomycorrhiza microbial communities from riparian zone in the Pacific Northwest, United States - 7_EM | ecosystem: Host-associated > Plants > Roots > Unclassified | place...
GTCTTGTCGGTACAAATGACGGTTGCGTTGGCCATGGTTTCACAAGAACCCAAAACGCGGACAAGGAGATTCTCGATTAACATACGCTTCGTTGCGAAAGCCAAAGCAAAGGCAACAGCAAGTGATAAACCTTATAATATCCATGTTCAGCGGGCACGTGACGAGATATTAGGTCTGCACACACCTTCCGGAACGGCAATGACGACTAAAGTGATAGAAATAGTGAATATTTTCAAAAGTCCAATACCCCATTCGCATGGCGTCCTGAAAGACAAGTTAATTGAGATAAAAAGACATTAAGGAATAACCATACCGTGACGATCGTTTAGTAGAAAGTTCTACAACGAATTTGATAATCAAAAACAAGAAGAGCAATATACCAGTCATGGAACCCGCTTTTTCGATGAACGCTGCGAGGATATTGAGTTTGGATTGAAGTGGTGTCTTCTCGGTGTCAGTTCGCAGTGCTGAAAAAGCAAATGTCAGTCTAGGTGGTTAACGCCCACAAGGAAACGTGCCCATTCGAATCCGCCCATTGAAACTCCTTTTTCCGACTGCGACGACAACATACCTTCCCTTCCCTTCCTTAACTTTGGAACCTGAAATCATGAAGCAGTCACTATCTGAGGGTCCACTGCGTTCCAGGTCGACAATATCGGTATACGAAAGCTTCTCGATAGTATCGGATTTGCCTGTAACACCTGATTCGTCGCATTGGACGTTGCGACCGGAAATGAATATGCCATCACAAGGTATTATTTCGCCAGGTTCGACCAAAGCAATATCTCCCACAACGACTTCCTATATCAGACTAGGTGGATTGTTCCTTTGAATGGAAGACCTGATGACAAACCTTGATATCAATAACCTTTTCGACACCGTCTCTGATGACTTTGACGCCACGTTCCTCCTTGCGTTCGTTAAGTGCCTTGAATTGACACTCCACTTGCCAGTTGTTCACAGAGCTGATAACAACCTGAGAGAGAGCAATGAAAACCTCATGGCCAATAAAGAACGAAAAATATACTTACAAGTACTGCGATAGCGACGACAATGGCGACAGCTTCCACCCAGTCGACAAGTGGCTCTTTATTTTTTCCGGGAGTAGTACCAAAAGCTTTGAAAAGACCCAAAGCCAGAGAAACCACGGCTGCAAGTGATAGCAGGATCTAAACGATGAGTGCTGAGATGGTGAATGATATTGAGGTTCACAACGACATACCAGAATTTTGTCTTGAAGCGCGACAAACATGAATTGAGGCAGCGTTTTGCTGATTCGGGTGGGAATAACATTTTCACCGAAGACACGCTTCCTATCATTGATTGTTCCAGTGTAAGGGTGCCCGACAGCAAATCGTGTAGAATCTATTTGCTTTTCTGAGTTGAGATTGTCCTGGCCAGCGCCTTGAAGGGGCTGCTCGCCTGTGTGGGATGATGTAGTTGTAAGGCCACGTTCAGGATCAGTTCCGAGTCCGCGAATTATACCATCAGTCCCTCCAAGTGCAGTTAGAGCCGGTAAATCCTTGGGATCCAACATTTTCTTGAGCTGGAATGGTTCAAAAGAGAAAGGAGCGGGGTCGATAGATTCATCTTGGGCGGCCTCGTCTTCTAGCTCGTTTTTCGTGGTTACCTTTGACCTGTCCTGCTCCTCTTTGGGCCCATTCTCGCCCAATATGTCTGCGTTTGTTGCTAAGGTGGCGGCCGAAGGAAGGGATGCCTTGCGACTCTCAGGATCAATCTGTTGCCGACAAGGGATGGCAAGACGATCTAAATGTGTGATTAGATATTGCGTGTATGTCCGGTTTATTGTCACACAAACCGAGACTGGTTGGAAGGTTGTTGGCCGTATGACTCGAATGCGTTTGAGGAGAAAGAGCAGACTCATCGTCTGACATTTCCGTCGAGAATTCCTCGCGAAGTCCTGATCTGTCTGGGAACTGAAAACGGTACGAGTCAGGGTAGCAACCAGAGTGGGAAGGAGAAATTGTGTCTCCCGGAACGCTGGAACCCGCGCCGTGGAAGCCCTCCGTACCGTCTGCCATGGGAGGAGCAAAAAGAGTTGTCTCCCGCTCAGTTTGATGACAAAGATGCTACCCGAAGATCCATGTTAGACTTTCCATCACACGAATTGGACTGCGCACAGCCCTGGTTATCTCAAAAACCATTGGAGATGGGTACTATCTTACTCCATAATTACCCCTCAGCAAGCATATCATGGTGATTTTTGCTACCAGGGAGTGTTATAGATTAAAAAATCGTTATCATACATATTATTATCAAAAATCTCGAGCTCCCGCTAAAGGTGGCGTGGGAATATTATCACATTTTGTCAGCCCTGGTGTGCAACGGCTGTGCACTGGCAATGCGAATGTAACAGGAGACATGTGGGTTGCGCAAAACCTGTATAACATATTTGATGCGATTAGTCAGTCATCAATCGATCGATCAGATCTTAGTGCGAACATTGATTTCGAGTTCATTTCTCAAAAATAGCTGTAAACCGAAAAACGCTGATTGAAAGAATCTGATAAGACTGTTCCCGCCTGGGCCGGTCTTAAGCCTACGCTAAAACTGAATTTCCAAACCATCTTCACCTCCAACGCCCACAAGCTTCGGCAATCCGCACTTGCAACACCTTCCCAGAGTACTGTCAATGTGCGGTCTGTGGATGTTGCAAGAATGGTACCCTGGTAGGCGGTTTCTCAGAGATAGACTTGGGGATGGAGAGATACGTATTAAAGTACACTGAATTGATGACAATGTGAATGCGCAGGTTCCGTATTCTGCATCCCAAATTCGGATTTTTGAATCGAATGTCTATTAGCCTCGTTCTGTCACGATGGGGAGAAGATGACTATTTAAACTCGGCTCGACAAGTAACTTTTCGTTTCGGTTTAGGTTATTCATCCACGTGCCTGCGCCCTTCCCGGATTTGCTAAGGGTCAGATCTGGTATCCCGTCGGAGAGCGGTGTAAAAGTATGAGGCCGTCAACAATCGATTGAAGATAAGGGTGTTGTGTGGAAATGCAAACTTGCCAAGACGGTTGGTGACGAACTTGAAGACCCATTCTCTGGAAAAGTCGATGCCGACTGCGTTCTGAGTCGCAGCCTGGCCATTCAGGAGCAGCCATCATCTCAAAGCTCGGGTTAAAGCTTTGCAAGAAGCACCAGCTCCCAGGTCACAGCAAGCACCGTGTCTGCCATCCCCAAGCCAGTAAGAGAGTGAAAAAGAAGGGTCAAGTACAATGATATCCCCGGCTTGGAGGTTGCTCATGAGGTCAGGCCAAAAACAAGACGAAACAGAAGAAGACGAACACAATGAGCTCATTTCCCTGAGTCCGAGGGAAACTTTTGAAAATCTAAGGGATGTGCCGAATCAAACGCCGATTAAGAGAGTACTCATCACCCGCACATCTCTTGCAAGTGTCAAGCCAGAAAGTCACCGAGCGCTCCCGCCTCCGTCAAGAAGCTTCATAGCAGTGTCGCCTCTGGGTCGACAAGCCACCCCTCAAGACCCAACTCGAGAGGTAGCACACGTTCGTCAAGGTTTAATGTCAATTTACAGGGAGTGGACCCTAGCCCGAGCTGTTCCTCGCCCTGTTCCCGTCATTCCATCTGTCAGCCCAAGCACGAAAAGTGAAACCGCGTTCTCAAGGCCGATATCCAGCAGCATATCTACCTCAACCACTACCACTACCGACCCTCTCAACCTTTCAGTGCCGGATCCACTCCGACTCTTTCTCGATCAAGACGGCCTTCAGCTTCCAGCAGTGTATTGACGCTGGCCAACGCTGATGTGTCGGCTTCTCGCCCGTTTTCGAACGCGCCCGCAAGATTTCTGGTGAGCGTCTCATCTGTGGCGAGTACTGTGAGTAGTATCAGAAATTCTCGGTCATCTGCAAAGTCACCTTACCCAGTGCCCATCCTGGAGAGCTAGATTCCAATTCCAATTGTACCTCGAAAACTCTGCTGTCCCGACAGACGTTGTTGGAACATTGGGTAGAAAGCCATATTGCAGAAAAAGTTACCGAGTCCATTATCGGAAGGACCAGGGTTGGTTTTTAGCCTATCCTTACTAATACCTTCCAGCATCCACCGTGATCGCCAACGTCTTATAAAGCAGCTCGACGACAGCCATACCCATACGCTTTCCGATTACAACATCCAGTCCACTCTTCTTCCCGTCCTCCGTCGACGTGGCGATACTGAACGGTTAGTAACTGAAGACGATCGCCTTCAAGGTCGAGACTATCGCCAACACGACGGCCAAGAATCAACATAACAACAAACCACATTGTAATACAAACGTCAAGGATATGAATTAATAATCTTCTGTCGCAGCCACTGAGTATTCAAGTCCACATACGTGTGGCCGACATAAGCAGCGGGAATCTGGTTTCCGAAGATATCAGTGAGTAATATTCGAACGGGGGTTTCATTCAGAGTCCAATCGTCATGTTGGACGATTTGTGCAATCCGTTGCCGAGCGGGTGGAGTGCGAACAGGGTTGGTAGGTCGCCATAGTAGGACTGTGATTTGAGGAGTGAGGTTGGGGGCAACAGGTGCATCGATAGAAATAAGGACGACAAGTTGTACCTAAATAAACCGATGAGAGGATGGAAAAATAGAGGAAGAAATCGAAATCTCACGTCATCCGTGCATTCAAACCAAAGCTGGGCATCGATGTACAGTTGACCAAGACTTTCAGAGCTCCCGACCTCGAGGACAACGCTGGGATAGTCGGATCCACTGGGCCTGACGCCACTATCTGGCTGTTTCTTCCTCATTCCAAGGTCAAAGGCTGGGGTAAAACGGGTAAACGAGAAAGGTTAAATTGAATGCGCTATTGAACGTACCGGTGGATCTGACGGGCTCGCATCCTGGAGTACCTGGTTCTGCGGGAGCGACAATCAATCCTCTAAGGGCGTCTGTAAAGGCGATGTCCCAAATTCGAATAGTCGCCTCATGAACGCGACCAGGCATGTGTCGAATGATGAAGTTGTGATCAAGACTATACGTCACCCTAAAATCAGCCAGGTCAATAATCATTCTTTTTGTATGATTGCAACTAACCTCATCGACCTTCGTTCTGTTTCTTTGTCGAGCAACTCATGAGCAACCTTTAGTTGGTCCTCTGGAAGATTGAAAGTGTAGATGTGTACGCCCGTGTGTGATGCCCTGCAAAATATATGGGACTAGCCAACAATGAGCAGGCTAGCTCACTTTTGGATCTTTGATCGAATTTGGTACACAGCACTTTTGAATTTATTTGTTTCAGCAGCGGTGGAGACCGACATTTGAGGTTTGAGAGACATGACTCAATGATTGCGATTTTTTTTGACGCCACAAAGACAAACAATCCAATATTGTTTTGATGCAAACAGGCATTGAAAATGAAAGGCATGCTGTCGCTAAGACCTGGCTGGCAGGGGGTTATTTCCATGTGAGTAAAACTCATGTAAAATTCATTGTGACGTGTTTGTGTTTTGCATGAATTTCCTTCACTGTAAAATCCTTCCAAATATTTTTTATTTTTCAAGCCACAAAATCAAATGGGAAATATAAACACGTCACAACCTGTCTTACAAACATTTTACTCTTCCAAAAATAACCCCCTGCCAGCAGTGCGACAGTCCAGTGATGCAGGGTGTGATGATGGCACGTAGTCACGGCGAGTTATGTGGGATTTGCAGCTAAGGCCAAAGTAATGTGTTCCAGCCAGGGAGGGGAAACAAAAGCGACTGGCGAAGTCCCGCTCGAAGCTGAAAATTCGCACCCATCGAGCGGCATACTTCGACTCTTCTGTCTCGTTGAAGGCGATGACTCGGTTTTTCTCGTCGATACTGGAGACTGTTACATCGCAGATTTTAAAGAAAATGTGCACAAGAAGAAAGACAAGACTATCTTACGAGACGTTAATGCTTCTGATCTGACGGTTTTGAAGGTGCGTATTTACAGTGAGGGTAAGGATTGTGGCCGACCTCGCCATTTGTTGTCAGGTTTATGAAACTCTCAAGGGTGTCTCTAAGCAATCCCTTTCGAGACGCAAATTCAAAGCTGGTGAAAACGGTGCCGAAGAGCTAGATGAGTGGGAGAACGTCTCCAAGTATTGGACGCATCAACCTGCGGACAATATGATCCACGTCGTGGTGAAGCTCCCGGCCGGTGCGTAAGGCGTATTGACTACTAGTTTGATTGTACTCACGCTTCCACTCACTTTCCATGTTTTATTAACTGAACTCAGCGGTGTCATTTCAACTCTTCCGTGGCGCTCCCGCAAGTGATGAGGGAAGACAATCCAAACGACCCCGTTTGGAAAGCTCCGACGTGAAGAAGTGGAATATGAATGGCACGATTCGGCAGGTAGACATATCAGGATCTTACTACTTGGATCCAGGACTGCAAAAAGCCAGCAACGACTGTCTGGCTGCTGTGCAGAATCATCAATTCGTGTTACTTTCAGGCGCCCGGGCATCAGGGAAGTCCACACGGTTAGTGTGGCTCAAAAAAGAGTTGGAGAAGATGGGCTACAAGGCATTGTAGTAAGCCATTGGCATTGACATATATGTGCTTTTCATTTAACCTGCCTTTGGTCAGCTTCTCGTTTGAGGAGATAGACTACCGTGGAACTACCAATCAGTTTTGGAAATCGATTGGCCAGGCAATCCAACCAAGTATCGGGGGTGCGCGTGTTGCATCTGATCGGAATCCGATCCCTCCCATAACATCTCAACAAACTTTTCTTGGTGCTTTTCTCGCTGGGAATTGGGCTTCAAAAGTTGTCTTTCTCATAGACGAACTCAGCGAATTGCACACTGCATCTGAGGAAGTCCGAGATGACTTTCTCCGCGCTCTCCGAGCAACCAGAAACAACCCAGAATCTTATGTGATCGAATCCGTCATTGCGGCAGGCACTTTCAATGTCCTGCTCTTAAACCCGTCTCACTCATTCATCTCGCCATTCAACATCTCAGACCGTATTGACAATCCCTATTTCACCGTCGAGCAAACGAGGACGTTGTTTGATGAATTTGCTCAAGATCACGGGATTATGATAGATGACGCTGTTATTGAAGATATATGGGTCAGATCCAATGGGTACTTTTCCATTGCTCGTATTAAGTTGTCATTACTCATATTCATTTAGTCATCCGGGAATGGTCTGTCTTTGTGGGCGCTCGATGCACAACAAGCTACAATTATTGTTAAACCACTCTTTGACGCTGTCATATGAAAACTGGCTACGATTTCCTGTAACGGATCTGTATGCCGAGATTTCTATCTATCCTACATTTCGTTCTATGCGAAACTCCCTCCTGAAGCCCGCAGCGGAGCCCGCGTTATGCCTCCTCCGATCTCGCTTTGCTGGGTATCTCGAAGATGTGACGCTATCCGAAAGCGAGGAGGACCTTGCTAATTTCTTGACATCAGAAGGCGCATTGTTGAGGCCGACCCAGGAACTAGTGTACCGTATGGTATCACCGCTCCTGGATGGGTATATCCGAACCTCTATCCTTCCATCTAAGTTTTCCCGCACTCCTTCAATCGCTCCCCCATTCAATAATAACACACGCTCGCTCAATGTCTTGGAAACCCTCAAGGAGTCACTCAAATACTTCGATAAAGACAACATCCGCTTGGCCGCCTTTCGTTCTTATAAAGTTTCACCCGTTAAAGTAGGAGGAGCATCCCATACCCATGTGCCGAGGGAAAGTGTTTACGATAATGAACTCATGGGAATTCTCTCGAACTGGCTCCAAGGGAACTATGGGTGGTCAGTGACGGGTCAGTGGCACTTGCGAAATCCTTCTGAAAAACATAAATTCTCCGACATCGTGCTCAAGAAAGACCAGACGATTGTTCTGGAGCTACTCGCGACCGGAAATCGAGCCTTTATCCGATCGCACATCGATAAGACACCCGAGTACATGTCCCTTCTCTCTGCAGATGAGGCTTGGGTGGTCCATTTCACCTGTCAAGATAATTTTTGTCCATCCTGGCAATCCGACACCGACGACGTTAATGTGGTTCATTTTTCACATGACCTAAATTTCACGAGGGTTCTGATGAACGCACGATTCAAAGATGAGGCAGGCATTGTTAAGGAGATCAAGGATGAATTGGTGGCTATATAATTTCTCGACGCATTCCAGAGTTTGACACTTCAAATTTCCCTTCATTTCATTGTCTCAAAATTCGCACTAGAGTCTCACCCTTTTTTTAAAAAAATTGGTCTTTGCACGTTGCAGAGTCGATTCAAAAAAATTCAAGGGTTCCTCAGTTGGCTGCTTACACCAAAACACAACGATTACGATGGCAGTTATCATTGAACGCGATAACAACTGAATGGCGCTAGTGTCCAGGGCTCCGAGTCCAGGCCAACCCGCACGGGATTAGTTGTAGCCTAGTATCAATTCTAAACGATCGAACTTGGCCCGCAATCTATAAAGGTCAATCCTCTATTAATTCTTCCTTACCTCCCACCCGAGTGCCAAGCTAGTGAGTTGCTCCAATCGTACCTCTGTCTGTGGCATTACTCATGCACCTACAATGCTTTCAGCATATTCCAAACTCCAAGGTCGACATTATTTCCCTTCCCGTTTCTTAAGAGAAACTGATTTGATTCGTTGGTAGTTCACCGAAATGACTGAGGTCGATGTTTACAGTCGTGGAGTATTAACGTTCCGGTTGCTAACAAAAACTTCCGTCGAATGTTCCACATGGCCTACTGTCGCAATAAGTGCTCCTACTGGCACAGTCATCCTGGGAGGAGGAGGAAGTGTTGACTGGGATGCATGCGGTGGATGCCCATGCCCTGCGGGCAATATGCTGACAGCAATGTACCCGGACAATACCTTAACCACTTGGACGGTGGTCGCCAAAGATCACATCAAAGCAAGCAGTGCTCGAGTAACCGCATATTGCATTGTCGCTGCAATGATTACCGGTCCCCCGATCTCGTCGGCCAACTGGGCAGTCATCAATAAAACGAGCCTGCTAGCTTCTCAACCCACAATGAAAGTCGACATTCCGGGATTTACTATCGTGGGCGGAGGGGCAAGGGTTAATGGGACTGGTAGCATGTTGTTCGAGAGTTATCCGAACTTAAATGCTTGGGTGGGGTCTGCCACGGAGCATATTTTACCGAGCCCAGCAACGATAACAGTATGGGCCATAGGCTTGAAGACCACCTTCCTCAGTAACAGTGGAATGTCTGTCAGTTATTTCGATTCGGCCTCTTCCTCTTCCAGTCACCCTAAGAAAACTCTCGTCAAACCTAACTTCCATCTTACTGGAGCGGGGGCAAAAGTCAAATTGATCGGGGATGGGAACCTCCTTACCGCGAGCTTCCCTGAGGATCGCCAGACGGTCGTCGCAGAAGCGACGGATCACATCAAACCCAATGTTACGACTGTAAACGCATTTGCCGTAGGATTTCTGTAAGGGGTGATTTGTATAACAGAATTTGGAGAAATGGTTTTCTTTTCGAAGTCGTTATTGATGTACTTTTACTTTTGAGTTGCCATTGAAATACCAGCTAGTTAAATCCCTTTCATCCCCAGCATGGGCCTCGTCGAGGTCTGTGAAGATATCTGAAATTCAATCAAAATCAGAACGAACGAATTCACGACGTTTAAATCAGTGAGTAGATGAAAACCCTAACCGTGTCACAATAATTTCTCACTAATAGTAATACCCAAAAAAAAAATTTTAATTAAGGCCACCGATATTGTATACAGCATCCTCCAGATCCAGGTGGTAGCTTTTCCGCTTGTTTATGTCGTTAGCCACAAAATGTGGCTGTGCCCTGCACAGTTGTCCGTGTCTCAGAATTTGTACCACAGAAGTAGAGCTGCGACCGCGAGAGAAGACTGTCGAAGGCCGCAAGAAGTGGGTTTCGACCGACGGGAACGACGGTCCAACAAATGACAGGTCACAGGCGAGACTCTGAAGTCGTTCACCATGGACTTTACTAACTCAAATTACAAGGCGATAAAGGCGGTAGAGCTTCGTGGCTATCAGAAACGAAGAGAAGAGAATGGATTGCTCTCAACTAGTCTCAACTCCAGATTTTTCCGTAGTCATACTTCATGTTCCCCTCCAATGGAAACATCTGTCCTGAACTCCCTTCTAAATTATGAAACTTCTTGTATTCTTTCTGAAAAAAGAATTCCTTTGCACCGAATGCAGGCTTTAGCTCATCAAACCAAGTCGCCTTCTCATCGTACTCAGTAAAAAACACCTGCTTTGCCCACTCGGGGTCGCGAGACTGAAGGAAGCGCATCACAAAGACTTTAGAAGAGCCAGAGGAAGTTGGCACAGTTGTAATGCCCAGTATTTGGACTTTACCCGCACTGATAGTCATGGAAGGACCTTGTGCTTGACGGGCTGTGCCAGCGACTGAAGAGCCTGTGTACCTCGTCAGTTGCGTTCCAAATGTAGTCTTAAAAAAGTGGCTAACGTGCAGCCATGTAGATCTCGTAAGCCCGCCCAAGGGGTACCTCAAAATAGTGTCTGGCTCCTAAATTATCAAGTTAACACAGTGGCAGTTGCCTACGAAGTCCGAAGGAGAAAATTACCTGTGTCTCGCTCAATGAACATATAATATGGTATGGCACCTAGTCGGGTTTGACGCCTCCACATCTATTCCAGGCCAGGTTAAAACATATTCACGTTATAATAATCGTTGTGAATGACTGACATCTGCCCATACAGCTGGATCGTCATTAATCCGTTTGATAAGTGGAGCTTGGCACCGCACATTAGCACCTGTCATTCGAATCCTTCGGATCGCCTCTTGCACCACTGGCTTTTCCAATTCAACGGGATGTGAAAAGTGTGCCATTACACTTAGCTGGCGACCACTACGTGTCACCTTTTCGAAGAGCCGCAGCAAATCTGGCGCATCCTGATCCGTCACGTACCGGTAAGGCCAATACCTGTTTGGATAGTCTTGGAAAGACTTTTAGGCACACGTACACGGAAACTCACGCCAAACTCTTCGTTCCAATCCGAATGGTCGCCAAGTGGTCACAGCCGGGCTCGTCAAGGATTGCGTTGATATATCTTGCAAGTTGATGGGTACGCATAACCATAGGGTCACCGCCAGTGATCAAGACGTCACTGATATCACGGTTAGCCTTGAGGTAGGCGACAATTTGGGCAACATCTTTCGACTGGAATTGCTGACTTGAACCGACAGCTGTAAACTGGGCCCTGCCGCATATGTATGAGATTGGAAAGATTGGAAAGGGAATATTAACCAAACCAGCGAAAACAGTAGGTGCAGTAGCTATGGCAATATTGTCCTTCTGTGGGGAATATGAGGCAAGTCTCTCGATACTTGTGTTGCATCCCTTCCAGGGTTTTGCCATGAAGGGAGGGAACATTCTCTTCTTTCTGGTTGCCTGGGTGTGGGTTCATGTTTCGGCGTATGGACTCGCTATAGATATGACTGGATATTAAAGTAATAGAGACCACAAAAAGGCGTTGAACATACGCAAGCTCGCGTTGAGTCACCTTGGAAGACCCATCATAAAGAGAAGACTTCAGGGAATGGAGGTCATCCTTAGACAGCATGTCGGGCTGAGGGAAGGTGAGCAAGAACATGGGGTCTTCTGGGATGTTGGTCCAATTTATTAGGTTATCGACCACGTAGTTGTTCGCACGCATTGGAAAGACGGTGGCGGCGGCGAGATAAGCGCTGGAATCGATATGACGGGCACGGTTTGAGAGGATCTGCGGGATGTTGGAGCGAGACAAAAGCTGAAATTTGAGGGGCTCTATATTGAGCCTGATCGGTTCCGGGATCCATGGTAAAGATGTAGTCCCACTCAGAGAGGAGCTGGCTTCAGTTGCGACTGTGGCAAGGTGTCTCACACCCTTGATCATCGGACGACTCAAGAGAGAAAACATAGAATCCGAGGAAGACCTATCGATAGCCTATCTGAGAGTTGGCCTCAAGTTTTAATAATGGAAGTCCGACTCATGTCCGAGTTAGTCCGTATGATCGTTGGTGGCTATTTTCTTTGGGCTGACTCACGAATGGACGTGATGTTATCAGCTCTTCAGATACCCAGCGGTGGACCGTCTTTTTGTTCGGTATCGTCAACAGAGCTCCATGCAATCATCAATGTCACTGGAAAAACGCGATGGCAAATCGTGGTATAGCAATCGGGTGTGGTAGTCTGAGCACATGGCCTGCTTTATGGTTGGTTTTGGTCAAGTTCGGTAACGCGAGTAAGAATTCCTATTAGGGACTATCGACGATCCCCTAGGGAAGACTATTAGTGTTACCAACTACGGGAAACTACGGATATGCTGCGTTTTCTCACCTCGCTGTCAAGTCGTTCCATCTTTTGCCCTAGTGGCTCTGCTTATGGATATGTTCCCTGTTCTCTGCACTTCCAACGACGTCTTAACACGAGTGAGTGAACTCCACTCACCATCTCTCCTGCATATTTTTACTTGTCCAGATACCCTGCTCTCACAGTCAAGGTGCGTTTTTCGAAATTTTGTTCTGGGCGATAGATCCTGTGTTAATGTGGATTTCAGCATGTTTACCGTTGTCTTTCAAGAACCGGAAGGAACCCAGATTGCGCGAGCGTGTGCTGAGGAGGGTCAAAGTATCCTTGAAATTGCACACGATCACAAAGTCGATCTGGAAGGTACGATATTTCGCGTCTTCCCCGATAGCTGTCACTAAATCTTCACAGGAGCATGCGAGTCGTCATTAGCTTGTTCGACATGTCATGTCATACTAGAGCCATCCGCCTTTGGCACGTTCGAATCCCCGACTGCACAAGAACAAGATATGCTTGATCTGGCCTCGGGTCTGACAGAAACGTTTGTACGGAGTTTTACCCACTACGATCTTGTCTCATCATGCCCTTCAGGTCACGTCTGGGTTGTCAGGTCAAGTTGTCCAAAAAGAATGAAGGGATTAAGATCATTGTTCCTGGGGCAAAGCCCTCTACGCCCATTCTCTGAAGAATCAAGATCCAAAGGGTTATTTACCACGTTGTTGTACCAAGTACTTTGCGCCCTTAACCATAGAAGGCGGTGAGCAGCGGAGATGTCCACATAAGAGAATGTTTTAAGAGATGTTGGTGAGATGTAATCCTGATGAATTATGACGCAAGATGGTCGATCCGTCCAGTAATAGCACGATCGGAGAGAACATAGAGGAATGTGGTCTATTAAAAAGGGTGGGATTGAGTGAGGGGGGTCAGAAGTGGACACGTACCTTTCCGCTCCCATTATGTACCCAATGGTTGTGGTGAGCCTTCCGAGTCCAAAAATCAGCCGACACGCCTTTCAGGATCCTCTTCCTCCGAGCCACCACCTTCTACATCAGACTTGGTGAACTTGGCCTTAAACGCGTCGGCAAATGAAGCAGCAACTTCCACTTCAACCTGGAGGTTTCGAACAGTGATGTTGACAGGATGGGCGTCGGAGAAGGGAGCCACCAGAATGAAACATGTGACCTTTGGTTTCCCGAAAACCTTTAACCCGTCCAGACTCCAGACTCCTAATGACTCCCTGTACGGTGCCAATGCGTGGTTTATCTGTGCTAATCGCTACACGATCGTCCAGGTGTTGTCGAGTGGTGAGTCTGACGAGCTCAAGTGGATCCCGACGCACCCCATCATGTTCTGGTCGGGTATATTAGCAAAGTTTGCTGCCAAGTTCAGTGTGTTGCTCACCGTGCCAACCATTAAAGAAGAGAGGTACATCTTCTACGGTATTAAAGTTAGACACCGCATCCGGTCAGTACCCTTTTTGAATATTCCGCGTGTATTGCCGTGCTCAACGACCCTCACCTTGAAATTTGAAAGGGACCGACGGGGTCCGCGACATAGAAGGGCCGACCAAAATTATTGATCGATGGCACTCTCTGAAGACTGCCGCCGGGTTCACGAGGGCGGACGCCGTTCTCCCAATTCCAGAGGACAAGGATATCGCATGGTTCTTCATTTGGGACTCTTTCGGCGGTAGGAGTCAGGTAAGTTCCTAAAAGTGCCATCATCGCTTCCACCAGTCCTAAAGTAATGATGTCTCTTTGCAGGTGTTCCGAATGATCGCCAAAGCCAATCATCGAAGGCTGCAAAACATTGAAAACGGCCGTACTGGAAGTAGACCTTTTGTCGGACACCTTTTCGCCAGTCTCAGCCCGTACATATCGTTGTACAAGTATGACAGCAGCGTACGTTTCTTGTCGATATCTGATTTCCATATACCATTCGATGAATTCAGGGCAGTATTTATTTACAATTGCTGAAGTCATCGACCTCTTGGAATCTGCCAACCTCTCATGATTAGAATTCACTTTCTACCAAAATCCTCTGAATTATATCGTCCCCAGATGGTTCTATGACAGTTTGGGAAGTGGTCGAAGGACACAATCAACGCCTGCGAGATCTGGACCACAGATCGATAAGGCGAATATCCAGCAGCTTAGACCGAATATGATTTCATATTCTGTCGTTCAGTATATTCCTTTTAAGGAAGATGCTGGGTCTTGGGCCTAGTGCGTTTACGGTAGTTCTGATGTGATGGAGACTGGAGTGGGTGGTCCTTCAAGCTCTTGATTCCGACCCAAGGAACATTCTATTCGCCACTCTTCACGTATTCACTTACCGGGTATTTTCCTCGAAAATCCTCACAAGTATTACCATTGAGTCGCGTTTGGAGACGTTCAAAGCTGGTGCAAAACAGGACGTTTACAGTTTTTCGGACTCGGAATATACAATCAGAGCACGCAAGTTGTTCGCGATCGTTTTTCCAAGCCTCAGTCACGGTCCCAGTACTGTACATCGTCACTCTCCTGCTGCAAGTCAAACCGTTCCTCTGATTCAGTTAATATCCGTGGATCAAAGCCCCAACGACGCATTCTATTGTGTCCGTCCCGTTTTGTGACAAATTCGAAAATGTGAATTTCGTTCAGCTTTTTTTAAAAAATGACATGTGAACCATCTTCGATTTCGATATAATGAGAGAAGACATACATTGGGTACATTCCCAACACACTTGGACTTTGCGAGTTGCTTGGCCCAGCGTCCTTCCAATATAAATTTCTGGGCCCAGATTCCTGTCGCAATACAGTAATCTCCCTTGTAGTGTTCTTTCATGAACTGTTTGATCCACACTTGATTTTGTGGGGGATCAGAGGTATTGAAAAATATTAGGATATCTTGGATTCGGTTCTTCAAGATCTAGTTCAATGGAACGAGGTAAATTGGAAGAAACGGTTAGGCTGATGACGAAAGTTGCATACGAATATTTTAAAGTTGCCGATGTTGTCGAATGTACCGCGTAGACGGCCGCTACTGTTGCCCATGAATAAGAGTTCGTTTGGAAGTAGAGCTCAGGTTCTCATGGCATTCGGTATCTCATGGTTGCGAAGAAAATGCGATACACTCGGATCATCCCTCGAGATGTAATGATCAAAATTTAAACTGGGGTCTTGTGTAGAGATGTTCCGGAGCATCTGCTCCAATTTGATATAATCCGATAAAGCAATTGTTGAAGGATGTCGAAACAAAAGTACTAACTCGTGTTCTAATAGCCATTAACTAGTTTTCTAAAAATGCCCTCGAAATGAACATTACTGCCGCAGGCTTGATCGATCGACATTCTGTATCATACCAGCAAAGTAATGGGGAACTTCCGGACAATGCTCAAGCATCATTTCACGCGGGGGGTATCTCCCTCGAGAGGGCTTGTCAGCTGGGTTCCTCACTCCCAGTACCCAGCCAACCTTCAACCTGAGTCCGTTGTCCTCAGAAATTGAGAGGACTCGCTGCAGGATAATGTCCAACTCGTGATTTGGGCTCCAACGCCTCTTCTTGATCGCTTTGACCACACCGATGTTGTCCGACTTGAGCTTGATCGTTGTATCCCTATACCCGGCCGCAAGGAGCGTCAATAACCCAAGCTCTACAGCTATGAGCTCCGACCAGGATGAGACGACGGAGTTATTGCGTCCTAAAGGGATTAGGGGGTGGTTTGGGGTGAAGGTCCACGCAAGCCATCGTTTGTTCAGGATGAGACCGATGCCGCTGCCGGATGCATCGACGAATAACTCTGGCCAGTCTCGAGGGTCAGTAGCGATGGAGGACGGAGTCCATAAAGAAATTGCCGAGGCATTCGGGGTTGGCAAAGCGAGAATAGAAGGTGAAGGGGACCAGGAGACGTCCGGTGCGGGAATAATGGTTTGGGGTGGAGATGGTTCATCGATGTGCTCATCTGGCTGGAGTTGTGACGATTCGTTGATGTGCTCCTCTGGCTGAGGTTGTAGCGACTCTTCGATGTGCTCCTCTGGCTGAGGTTGTAGCGACTCTTCGATGTGCTCCTCTGGCTGAGGTTGGGGCGACTCTTCGATGTGCTCCTCTGGCTGGGGTTGGGGCGACTCATCTACTCCGCTACAGGAATGGAAAGTCAACCATGAGAGATATGAATTGACGTCAACATCACGTACCTGATGCTCTGGCGAAGCCTGCCCAGGAATGAAAAGAACGATAACATGAGTACTTGTCCTGGTTGGGAGAAGGACTCGGACAACGACTAAGTCACGGCTCGTCCAGACACCGGCAACGTGGTACCAGTGAGGCTTGAGCTTGACCTGGTGTGTGCTGCGGGTGATACATGTCACTGGCAGTGACTCCAGAGAAAGGTAAATGAAGGAGATTGCCGTCGCCTGCAGCACAACGCAAGGACATGACTACGGGCGTGTGGTCCTACAAGAGCTGGGTTATCGTCAGAATCGCTTAAGTATGACAACATATGCACACTTACCAGACTTTTTCACTTGCACGACAAAGTGCTGTTGTCCCTCAGTGAGTGCGGAAAAGGCATCCGCTAAACGTGTACGCCTGTCCAACTTGACAGAGAAATTGGTTTAGGAAGACGTTGGGCAAGAGTTGAGTCGGGGTCACCTTTAAGTTCGAAGGCAAGTGAGCACGAACATTGACGCTGGTCAGTAGCTCACTTTCATCAGGACTAATCTTGTGCTGGATTGCGAAAATGGAAGTCCTTCTTCTTGTTCTTCTTGCGAGTCAGGCACCAAAAACGGCGACTTTCATCCTCAGACATTGTCCGTGGTGGGAGTCAACAAGATCCTAGAATGGCATTGACAACATATTGTTACCCATCGCATCACACCAACCATCACCAACCGACCAAGGAAATGATGAGAACTTGTTACCAGCAATGGATTCAACTTGTGCCCATCCTAATGGTACGGCGTCTCTTTTCAAACTTGTTTCAAACTTGCCAGCGTACTTGATAAAGCGGCACACCTTGCGTTGCAAACATTATTCGACACGGCTATTAGGAGGCAACTCCTTCTCGTCGGCCTCATATATTTTTGGCGAATTCCTTTCCAGGTGGTTCAGCCCGAAATATAAACCATAAGTAGAGAGGTATGCAGCAGTTTGGAAGTAATGATATATGACCGTATTTTTAGAGACTTTTGATATGGCTGCCAGCGCCGATGCATCGGGATGTTGATGTGTAAAACATGCCGTTCGGCACGTTGATTCCTTTCTTCTCCACTGACATCAAGACACAATTATTGCTCATTATTTTGGTGTTCAAAAAGGTAGCGGGCATCGCCTTTTACCGGACATATATATATAAATCAGGCTAATAAAGTGTAATGCAATAGTATGAAAACGCGGAGGACCACCTTCCCTGAAAGCGCTGATTGTGATTCGGTGCTCTAACTCGATATAAATGAGTCGGAGGGAGTCTCGGTCGTCCCTAGGAATCAGACAGAATGATGCTCTGGTCGAATTCGAAAATTGTAGGTTATCATCATTACTTGTACAAAAGTAAATCTGAGATCCTACTGTTGCTCGTCTGCAGTCAAGAAGAGATTTCTTCTCGCCAACAAGCACATAACCAGGTATGATAAACACAATTGCTTGAACGTCAGACGCCTACTTAACTTTTTAGACTCAATTCGACATTGAGTGCCAGGATCGAGGAGCTGAATGCCCAGATATCAGTGCTCCGTGTGGAGAATCTCCGACTGCGTGCATCAGAAATCGCACTGACCTCCCAACTTAAACGCGAGCGTCAACGGTCAAGCAAAACTAATGATGGAAATGCGGCTCCCCCAACTCCCCCTTCGCCTAAGGCTCGAAGTCCTCCTACTAAGACCACTGACCCAGTATCGCCACAGTTTCGTACCGCCCGCCCACCGACTCTACCAGCAATTTACGAAAACGAAGGACCCAGTAATCCATCTGCCGGAGAACAGGAAAAAACAGCTATTGGCGAGATTTCCAGGTCAAAATTACCCATACCAATGCCTGAGAAACCGATTCGGAGACCTGGTGGCCTTCTAGATCCGAATCTGGAGTCTTTCGCCCCTCTTAGATCGAGGAGTCCTACTTTTGGATCACCAATTCCATTAGAAGCCAGTTTACCACAGGAGGAAGAGGAATTTGTGGTGAAAACTGTGGCAGAGGAAACTGTGGCAGTTAATCGCGAAAAACGAGTGCGGAAGAGTGTAAACTATGCTGAACCCAAGCTCAACACGTATGTGCCTTTCTCTTGTTGTTTGATTCTGGTCCAATGATATTTTGCAGGAAAATGCGGAAACCTGATCTTCCGCCTGGCAGCGAACCATCACGGAGAAAAAGTTCATCAGCGGCGAAGACGTCTACCCAAAGGCCTTCATCATCATCCACTGCTACGGATGCACCTCAAGATGCCATCGTTGGTGCTAACTCAGGAATCGCTCAGCCATCACAAACCTCCCACTTGGCATTACCCCTCAGAGCTCCCAATAGTAATCGTATTGACTCTGTGAACTCCCCAATTACGCCATCCAGACCTGGCTCGGAAGCCGCTATGTACTCGCCAGATCCACCAAGTCGAACAACGGGATTAACGTCATCGCAGAGCACAATGATGGCAGCTTCCTCCTCTGCAACTGTTGTCACCGAGTTACATCTGGAAGCTGACGCCAAGTCAATCAGTCAACGTCAGTTCCTACGCTCCCAATCTCTGGATTCCTCGCCATCGTCTCGAGATTCTTCACCCTCTCGAAACTCCTCTAATCCCGAACCAGCTGAGAAAACAAAAGGACGCGAAAAACGAGTTAGGAAGAGTGGAAACTATTCTAAACGCAAGCTCAACACGTGTGTGCCATGTGCCATTCTTCCTATGATCTGATTCTGATCCAATGATACATATTCTGCAGGAAAATGCGGAAACCTGATCTTCCGCCTGGCAGTGAACCATCACGAAAAAAAAGGTTGTCAGCGGCGAGGACGTCAACTCACAGGCCTTCTTTATCAACTACCGTTACGGATGCATCTCAGGATGCCATTGTCGGTACTGACGCTGCAGCTGCCCAGCCACTACACACTTCCCAATTAAAATTACTGCTCAGAACCGCCGAAGATAATCTTATCGAACTTGAGAAGGGTTTAACGTTGTTGCAGAGCACGACAACTGCTTCTTTCTCTTCCACATCTGGGACTGTTGTCGCCGACCTGAAAGCTGACACGAAGTCAGTTATTCAACATCAATTCCAGTCTCGGTCGCCATCTCTAGATTCCTTGCCGTCTCGAGGTTCCTCGCCTTCTCGAAATTCCTCGAGTCCGGAACCAGATGAGGAAATGAACGGACGCGACAAACCAGCAACGAAGAGTGGAAACTATGCCAAACGCAGGCTCAACATGTATGTGCCTGTCTCCCATGATTTGATTCGATCTAAGATATGCTGTAGAAAAATGCGGAAACCTGATCTTTCACCTGAAAGTGAGCACGGACAGAGTATACCACCGCCCCCTACTTTACATGTCAGAAGTCCGCGTTCTCGAGAGCCCCTGGCCGACTACGACATTCCGTCAACTCGCACTGTATCTCAAGCGACACCCGAGCCAGATCCACCTTCACCGACCATTTTTGCTCATGCAGAGGACGGTGTTTTAAGTCACGAATCCATCCCTGGTCCCAACGAGAGCATCGTTCAGAGTGAGGTCCGCCCTCCTCTTAACCCAATTCCGAAGTACATACGGGATTCTACGGAATGGATATTTGATTACGGCATTGAGTATAATAGCGAGGACGATTTCGTGGGGGCATCTATGGATGTCTTGGTTGAGAAGATGAGACTTCAAGACACCTCATTCATCCTTCCATTTATTACCTCTACTCAGGTACTTAAGATTTTCAACCCTATCGGTCGTAAATTTATTGTTTTATTTTTCAAGATACACGCAGATAATCCGAACAAGGGTAGCATGCCTCCCAGTGATCCTCTGACAACAAATCCTGATACCGGATCTACCTGGAAACTTAACAATTTGCGGCAGTCAATACAAACCAGCGAATCCGTTGGTGATTTCGAGAACAATATCAGCTCTGAGCAAATTCATGGCCAAACCGATGCTCATCCACTTTTTTCTGTGCAGTCGTTCGAACCGCAGGTGAAAGGACTCTCGTCTGACATTATTGTGACTCTGGGAGCGCTACCCGAAGACACCGCCGAAACCCTCTTCACGGCAGATATCGGGATACCTTCCACCCCATCCCAATGTACCCGGAGACTTTCATTCCACTCAGATGCGTCTTTTACTGGTGCAGGTCTCGACAGTTTTCCGCACGAAATTTTCGAACATCAATCCTCCAGTTCATGCGA